>OIYG01000176.1_pt1 | contig 69973 bp, 77 predicted proteins | sample 1587861 | NCBI WGS metagenome assembly OIYG01 (sample SAMN03283272) | human gut metagenome | biome: human-associated habitat; material: feces | host: Homo sapiens | place: Peru | collected 2012
ACTTGCTTCACTTATATCAGTTATTTTTATATCCCAAGTACCTTTCATATTTGCTGTACCACTTATATTTAGGGTCTGCGATAATACTGCATAACCAATACCCATAAATACAAGCAAAGAGCATAAAGAGCCAATTATAATATTTCTTTTCTTTCTATCTCTCATTTTACTACTCCTTTATCTTAACATTATTATTATACATTAATATCGTTATATTTTACAAGTTAAATATATCTAAAATAATTACTTTACAATAAAACTTGTATCATCAATAAATTGATATTCTTTTTTATATTTTAATTCTCTTACTAATTTAAATAGTGCTAAATCCTTTGCTTTTGCTTCAATCATTATATCTAACTTATCAGTATATTTTTTTACTATTTCTAAAAATGTTATAAAGTCATCTACATTTATGAAATCATTATGAGATCTAAATTCATTTTTTCTTTTAGATTTCGGTGTAGAAAAATGAACTTTTGGTGGATATACTTCACCTTTCCAAGTATTAAATATTCTAGGTAAATACTTTTCTATATCTTCATTATTGTTATTACATATATAATGGTGATAATCAAGTACCATTGGTATTTTTAACTTTTCTGATAGTTCTAAAACATCTATAACATTAAATACTTTATCATCGTTTTCTAAAATTATCATATTTTTAATACTATCTTCTAATTTATTAAAATTATTAATAAATCTGGTTATACTTGCCTTTTTACCACCTGCACTACTACCTACATGAAGTACTAATTTAAAACTAGTAAATTTAAATGCTTTAGAAAGTGCTTTTTGGTACTTTAATATTTCAATACTATTTTTTACAATATCTTTATTTATACTATTTAAAACGCAAAATTGATCAGGATGTGCATCAACTCTAATCTCATTTTTATTAGCAAAATCCCCTACTTTTTTATACAAATTTAAGTAGGGGTTAATATAATCAAATTTAACATCATTTAATGTGGCAAGTGGTATTAAGGCAGATGTCATTCTATAAAAGTGTATATTATTGGCTTTATTATATTTTAATATTTCATATAAAGCATCTAGATTATCTAATATAATTGAATCTATCTTATTAAAACCATCCTTTATATTTTTAAATCTTGTATAAGTTATAGTTTTTGAAGATGTAATATTTATACTAAGTGGTAATGATACATAACCAAGTCTTACTATCATTATTAATCACCCTTCATAGTATAACCAATACTTTTATTTTTTATTTAAATATTTTTTTAGTACTTTCATTATCTCTTTACTAGCGGGTTTTGCCTTAGTTCTATTTACATAATAGTCATGAAATGCTTCTGCGATTGTTTCATCATAAATATAGCTACCATTTGCATCTGTTGCCATTGCATACTCTGAAATACTTTCCCTAAATTTATCTATATCCTTAAATTCACCTTTATGTGATTTATTATATGATTCATATGCTTCTTGTATCATTTTTAATGAAAACACTCCATCATTTGATTCACTAATTAAATTAGAATATTCTCTATAGTTTTCTTTTGTAAGAAGAAGTACACTATCTAAGTCTGTAGTTGATCTCATTTCTGCTAAGAATGATAAGTAATGTCCTAATTCATGTGCTACTATAGTATATCTAGTTGCATTACTAGGAAAATATCCATATGATGATGAATCATTAACTGTTGCTGTCATATATTCTTTATTTAAAAAGTAACTTGCATTTAGGAAAATCGACATTTTATAAACGTTGGGATACGTATTTTTAGTATTTGATTTAGCGAACAATTTTGCTGATACAAATGATGCAATATAGTTAGTAAATTCTGGAGTATTTATTAGTGTTATATTAGTAATATATCCTTTAACACTTGGAAACTCTTTATATACTGTTTTAATAACATTTTCTATTTCTAATGCAAAATCATAATCCATTTCACAAAAGTTAATCGCAGTTATTCCATAGTTTTTTTCTATTCTTTTTTCTACTTCTTTAGTTTTAACATTATTACATTTTGCTTTTTGATTAGTTGAATCATTTTCAATTAGTTTTTTTGCATCAGACATATTATTTACTGTTACACCTGTATATATATTATCGGTTACTACTGCGGTTTGGTATTCTTCTACTTTTTCTACCTTTTTATTTTCATAATATACTTCACTGGAATCTACATAAAATGAAGTTCCTTTTGTAAAAATTGCAATTAATACTATAACTACAAATGATGCACCAGCTAGAATAGATGTTACAAAGAAGGTTTTATTTTGCCTTCTAGTTTTCATTTCATGTTCTACTTTAGGAGCTACTGTCTTTTTTAGTAAGTCCTCCATCTTCATTTTATCAGTATCATTATCTGTATTAATTTTTTCTAATCCTTCAGTTGCGTGTGAAAGATCTGTTTGGACAACTGGTTTATCTAATTCTGTGTCAAAATCAAGCACTTCTATATCTTCTTCTTTTGATGGAACATTAATTGGAGTATTATTTAGATATGAATAAATAAAAGAGTTTTTATTTTGAGTATCTCTTTTATAATCATCATTATTCATATTCTCACCTCCAATTATTTATACTTAAAAATTTATTTAATCTTAACACTATTGATTATTGTATTAAAACTATCAAACAACATATCAAAGTACATATCTTTTGCTACACAGTTAATTACACATACATAGTTATCGCCTTTAACAATAACAATTAATGACTGTGTATCATTATTTTCATATAATATTTTATATATTTCTTTTGAATTAGTTGAACTATCTTCTTCTTTTAATAATTTGTATTTAGCTTTTTGTTTTTCTATTTCATATTTTACTTCACTAGCAATTCTTGTTAAATCACCACTTTTATAATAAGTTCCTATTTTAGTAACTTTCATATCAATAAAGCTATTGGTTCTATGAGTAAGGGATGCAGAATATGTATCTTTCTTACTCACTTTCCATGTACTATCATAACTAAATGATAAATATTTACTTTCATATTGTTTTATATAAGTTCTGTTTTTAAAAAACATTATCCAAAGAATAACTAGTACTATTGCGAATACAAATGTTAGAGAAGCTCCTCTTAGTAATCTTTTCTTTTTATCTAAACGTTCCTGTCTCATAGTACCCTACCCCTTACTAATAAGATGATTAAATAATCAAATTCTTCTGTGATAACTACTTTATCTCTACCTTTAGTGTACATAAGTCTTGTATTTTCACCAGACTTATATTTTAACGTATATCCTTGATTAGTAAGTGTTGTTGTAAAGTCTTCTACATAACTTAGTGTATCAATGTACTTGCTTGTGTTGTTTTCATATCTTAGACTCAATGTATCATTATAATAACTTGCTTTTACTAAGTTAAGTGCAATTGTGTTTTCTATATTTCCAATAGATTTATATTTATTCCAAATCTTTGTATCAACAAGTTTTTTTATTTCTTCTTTATTTTTTTCTTTATAATAATACTTACTTTTTACTTCTTCTAGTGAGGTAGCTTTAATATCTTTTAATTTAGTATTTTTAAGTTTTGATGATAATGTTTTTAATGTATCTATGCTTGATGCGTTAGACAACTCTGAATTTAATAGTTTTGAATTATTGATTCCAACTACATATCCATCTGTATTAAATACTGCGGAACCCCAATCATTTTTTTCAAGTGGTAAAACATTAATTAGATTATCATTAACTGAAGATACAATTCCAACTAAAGTAGAAAGCCCTACACCTGTTTTACTAGTTATAGTTATAACTGGATCATTAATAGATAGATTTGTTTTATCACCAAATTTAACATGTGTTCCTGATTTTTTATCTAATTTTATAACTGCGATATCATTTTCTGTATCCATTGCGACAAGTCCAACACATTTATATGTATTATTTAATACATCACTAACAATTATAGTATCTCCTATCATGAATGAATTTTCTAAGTAACTCCATGATGTTGCGATTACTCCATCACTTATAAAGAAGCCCGTTGCTCTATTTACAGTAGCTTGATTTGATATTGTATTAAGCATAACAATGTTTTCTTTATTTGCTTCATATATTTTAGAAATGTCTGATTCTTTTAAATTATTTAATTTATCATAATTATATTCTGGATTAGTAGATGCGAATTTACTAGATGCATTTATTTCATCTGGCTTTTCACTTGTTTTAGTTTTAGAAGTAAAATCATTTATACTTTTTGATGTTTCAATATTTATTTTTTCTAATAAGTATTTATCTGTTTCTTTAGAATAGAAGTATGAGATACTTCCACTGTCTACTTTTGTATTATTAATAGTTGCGTTTTTAAATGTTACGGTCGCTATTACATAGTCCCCATTATCTACTACATCCCTAGCAAATAGACTTTGATAAGAAATGTTAAGTCTATCATTTATATTATAGGTTTTTCCATCATATGTAATAGTTAAATCATCACTAGAAAAGCCTAGTGCTAGATCCTGAAATTTTAAGCCTGTGAAGATATATTTTGTAATAACTTTAGATTTTGTTAATAATTCTTCTTTTTTAGTATCATCTTTTTTTTCTTTTGATTCTAATGTATATAGAAGATTACTACTTATATCTGTAGTTTGGGTTTTATCTCCAACTTTAATGTTTTCTGAATTAATTACCGATTTATATGTAGATAATATATCCTCATATTCTTTTTTATCTAGGTTTAATGTAACAGAAGCTTGAGTAAATATTACTTCAACTATAGTTGGTAAAAAGAATATCATTATACATGCGATAGTTCTATTTTTAATACTCCTAACTGTTTTACTTACTATCTCATTATCTTGTGAAAGAATTGCTTTTATTAGGTCAATAGTTACAAAAACAATTAGTAATATAGGTGCCGCAATATGAATTAAATTTAGAGTTTTACCTAGGAATAACGCTAAATCTTCTGATACGTATGCATCTAATATATACATAGGATCCTCCTCCTTTTTAATTAAAACAGTATACTAGGAATAATGCCATTAATATAAATGGTCCATATGGGATAATACTATTTTTATCTTTTAATAATAAATATAGTGAAACTGGGAGTGCTAAACAACTAGATAAGAATATAGTAAATATTCCAAGGGATGGAAATACAACTAGTCCAACAAAGAACATCAGTTTAATATCTGCCCCTCCTAGTGTTTCTTTTTTAAATAGTTTGTTACCTAATATCATTATACAATACATTAATGAAAATAACAAAATACCTGATAAAATCGAATAAAATGTTCCTCTAAAATCTAGACTAATTAGTTTAACTAAAATAACTAATATTGAAAAAGTTAGTGTTACTTCATCAGGAATAATTAGATATGTAACGTCTGTTATTATAACTATAACTAGTAATGAAGCTACTAGAAGAGCTATAAAAAGTTTAGTACTAAATCCGAAACAAAAGTAAGAAACTGCAAATAACAATCCACTAATTAGTTCTGTTATTGGATAAAGGATTGGTATACTACTACCACATTTACTACATTTTCCACCTTGAATTATATACGAAAAAATTGGTATTAATTCATACCATTTTAATTTATGAGAACACTTATTACAATGACTACTTGGTGTAACTATAGACTCATTGTTTGGAATTCTACTTCCAACAACTCCAAAGAATGAGCCAAATATAGTACCAAATATAAAGAATAAAACTACATAAAGTGTATTCATTTAACTAACCACTCCTCGTATTACATTTGTTGATATAAATCGAACATTGGGATTATTATTGATAACATAATAAATCCAACTGCAACTGCTAGTAGACAGATTATAACTGGTTCAACCAAGCTTTTAATCATAGAAACTGCATTTTTATGAAGTTCCTGATAATAATCTGCGACTTTTTCCATCATTAGTGCTAATTGACCAGTATTTTCTCCAGTTACCAACATTTCATAAGCTATAATTGGAAATGCCCATTCTCCTTTAAATGTTTCACTTATTTTATCACCTTTACTAAGTCCAATTAGGGTTCTACTGATTATATCTTTATATATTTCATTATCTGATATTGTAGATAGGATTTCCATACTATCAGTTATAAATACGTTATGGTTTAAGAGTGAAGCAAATGTTCTTGTGAAATTAGCAACTTCATTATATATAATTACATTACCAATTACAGGAGTCTTCATAAAAATTGTTTGCATTGCTTTTCTAAATCCTTTAACGTTTTTATATAATGTTCTGTAAACAATTAAAACAACAAGAAGAATAATTGCTATAATATACCATTTTTGCGTTAGGAAGTTACTTGCATTAATTATAAATAGAGTTATACCTGGAAGTTTTGCATTGTTACTTCTAAACATTTCTATAAATTGTGGCACTACTGTTACAACAATAAATATAATGGCAGCAATTGCTAATACTAATATAACTGCTGGATATACCATTGCTGATATCATTTGTTTTCTTGTCTTTTCCATCTCAGTATAGTAGTCTGCCATCTCATCTAATGTACCTGATAAATCACCTGTCATTTCAGATGTTTTTACCATGTTAATTAGTAATTTTGGAAAAACATTTCCTTGTTTTTCAAGTGCAGAAGAAAACTTTTCACCCATAATAAGTTCATAAACTACTTTATCTAGTATTCTTCTATAGTTTGCTTTTGTAGTTTGTTTTGATAAAATTCTAACTGAATCAATAAGTGGTATTCCTGCTTTTACATATGTAGATAATTGTGTCAACATAAAAGCTAAATCGTTATTTTTAATTTTGTTAGATCCTATATTTATATTAAGTTCTAGTTTACTAACAGGTGCAATGCTTATTATTTCATAACCACCATTAACAAGAAAAATTCTAACATCATCTTGGGTTTCTGCATCAAATACACCTTTTATTTTCTCACCATTAGATGCTTTAACTACATATTTAAATTGAGTTAGTTTCTTTGGCTTTTCTTTTTTATCTTGGATTTCTACTTTTTCGCCTTTGAACTCACTACTTTCTTGTTTTACTCTTTCAAGTTCTTTAGCAAGTTCATCTCCTTCAAGTTTAAAAGTGGTTTTATCTTTATTTTTACTGTTTTTAGATTTAAAAATACCCATAGTAAACCTCCTCTATTATTCCATATTCTAATAAAGTATAACATATATTGATTTAAAATTAAACAATTTTTAACAAATTCATATAATAAAGTGAGGTGGATATATGTTTAATAGTGGTTTCAATAATTTTTATCCATACTATACAAGACCAACTGGATTTTTTGCTGGTTTGAAGGCAAAATTCGATTGGGGAGCTATCCTAAATAATACACAAAAAACATTAAATATTGTAAATCAAGCTATACCTCTTGCCTATCAAGTAAAGCCAATAATAAATAACGCTAAAACAGTATTTAGAGTTATGGGGGCAGTTAGGGACGATGATACAAAAAAAGAAGAGGTTGTAAGTAACAACTCTTCTAATACGACCACAACAAATAACTCTTCCCCATCAACAAGTTATAATAACTCTGGAGAGCCAAGCTTCTTCTTATAGTTTTGGATATGCACTTATAAAAGTGCTTTTTTTATTTTATAAAATCTTCTACTGCTTCCCTTGGAATAAAACCAGTATTTCTTTTTTGCTCGTTTCCATTTTCAAATAGTACTAGTGTTGGAATACTCATAACTCCATATCTTCTAGCAATATCTTCATGATTATCTACGTTTACTTTTACTATTTTTATAATTTTTTCATTTGAAATTTCTTCTAAAACAGGAGCAAGCATTCTACAAGGGCCACACCAGTCAGCATAGAAATCAACTAATACTCTACCCTCTTTTATAACTTCATCAAAATTTTCTTTATCTAATTTTATCATAATGTCTCCTTTATATATTAATATTAATTTTGCCAGATGCTTCTAATTTATCTATGTATTCTCTAGTAACTATATTATATTTAAGAAGTATTCTGACAGTTTCATTATTAAAGTAATCTACATTTTTATTATTCATAAAATTCTTTTCAAGCTTATAAATATCAGAAATCGCATTATTCGCATTATGAGCTACATTTGATAGTATTGGTGATGAATTAAGTATTGGTTCTCTAAGGCGTGATTGTTCTACTACATCTACTCTAAGGAATGGTAGATTAAGTACAAATAAAACCATAAACATAACAATGTAACCCTCAATAAGTCCAACTATAAATCCAAGAATTTTAGATGGAATTCCTAAAATAACTGTAAATTTTAATACTTTTTCAAAAATACCTGTGATACTTAATATTACATTAAATACTACCATAAGAAGTGCAAACATAATTATAAATGCAATTGCTTGATATAATAAAATGTTTAAAGCTGTTGCTCCATAGAAATCTCCACCAAAGTTAAAAAATGGTAGATTTAGACTAAGCCAATTAGCAATAGGATCTTTTAATTTAAATGCAAGAATATACACTATTAAAAGTCCTACAGTCATAACTAGTTCTTTAAAAACTCCTCTTTTTAATCCAACTACACCAGCACATAATATAAGTAAAACTACTGCTACATCAATAACATTCATACTCTAACTCCTTTACTACTAATATTATAAGATAATTATACTAATTTATTAGTAAAATAACAATAGTTAGAAATTTATTTATTTTTATCTTCTAATTCTTGTTTTAATTTATATAGAATATTTAAAGCTTCAATTGGTGTAACCTCAAGTGGGTTTATTTGTTTTAATTCTTCTTCTATTTTACTTTCTTTTGTTGGTTCTTCTTCTGGTTGCAAGAAAAGAGTCGTTTGTGTAAATGGTTGTTTTTTATTGTTTTTATTTTCATATACACTTAATATTTCGCTTGCTCTATCAATTAATGATTTAGGTAAATGTGCTAATGAGGCTACATGTATACCATAGCTTCTATCAACTGCACCCATTTTAACTTTATGTAAAAATGTTATTTTTCCATCTTCTTCTACTGCACTAACGTGTACGTTTCTTAAATTTCTAAGATCTCCTGATAGTGAGGTTAATTCATGATAATGTGTTGAAAACAAAGTCTTTGCTTTTATTTTATCGTGAATATATTCAAGTATTGCTTGTGCTAGACTCATTCCATCATATGTAGCTGTTCCTCTTCCTAATTCATCAAATAGTATTAAACTATTTTCTGTTGCTTCACTAATTGCCATGTTTGCTTCTTTCATTTCTATCATGAATGTAGAATCTCCACTAACTAGATCATCACTTGCACCAATTCTTGTAAATATTCTATCAAATATAGGAATATTACAACTTTTAGCTGGTACGAAAGAACCCATCTGTGCCATTATTACTATAATCGCAAACTGTCTCATATAGGTTGATTTACCTGCCATATTAGGTCCTGTGATAAGTAAAATATTTACTCCGTCTTTCATTACTATATCATTAGGAACATAATCTGATTTATTAACGTGTTCCACTACAGGATGTCTTCCTTCTCTAATATCTACAATTCTTGAATGATTAATTACTGGTTTTACATAGTTGTTTTCTTCTGCTACAACAGCTAGTGATACCATCATATCAACTTCTGCAATTACTTTTGATATTGCTTGAATAGTTGGAATATATTCTCTTACTTTATCTCTAATGTCCATAAATAATTTGTATTCTAAATTGATTATTTTCTCTTCAGCACCTAAAATTATATTTTCTTTTTCTTTTAAAAGAGGAGTAATAAATCTTTCACAATTAGAAAGTGTTTGTCTTCTTTCATAATTGAACTCATCTTTTACCAATGGTATGCTTGCTTTACTTACTTCAATATAGTAACCAAAAACTTTATTGAAACCAACTCTTAGATTTTTAATACCTGTTCTTTCTCTTTCTTCTTGTTCTAGATTTAATATAAAATCTTTTGAACCACTACTAATACTTCTAAGTTCATCTAATTCTTTACTATATCCTTCTTTAATTAATGAACCTTCTTTAATACTTAGTGGTGGAGTTTCATTAATTGATGAGGAAAGCAAGTTATATAATCCATCTAAAGTTTCAATATTTTTCCCATATTTTAATTCTGTAAGAATATTGTTAATCTCTGGTAAGGCTTTAAGCGTTGTTTTAAGCTGAATTAGGTCTCTTGCATTTAAATTGCCATAACATATTCTAGAAGATAGTCTCTCTAAGTCATATACATTACTTAGTGCATTTCTTAAATCTTCTCTTAAAATGAATTCTGTAAGTAATTTTTCAATAATAGAATATCTTCTTTTTATTTCTACTTCATCAGTAAGAGGGTTTTCAATTGATTCTTTTAAAAATCTTCCTCCCATTGCGGTTTTGGTTTTATCTAATAGCCATAAAAGCGAATAAGTTCTTTCTCTTAGTCTCATAGTCATAGTTAATTCAAGATTCTTTTTTGTGTGTACATCAAATAATAAATAATTATTTAGGTTAATTACTTTTGCTTTTTGTAAGTGAGATAGATCTCCTTTTTTTACAGAAATTATATACTTCAATAAATGTTTAATAGTAGTAACTAATCTAACATCTTCTATATCACTATAGATTTTATTATATTTTTCTTCTTCATATATATTATCTGTAATTGTAACTAATATATGATAAGTTTCTCTTAATGTATTTAATATTTCTCTATCAATTTTACTATTAACTATTACCTCATTAATACCGCGGTTTATTATTTCTTCTATAATTTTATTTTTATCATTTGAAAGCATTAAGACGTAAAAATGCCCAGTCGTTATATCTACATAACTCATTCCATAGCAATATTCAAAATCATAGATATTACCAATATAGTTGCTGTCTTTTTCTTTTAATGAATTATCCATTATAGTACCTCTGGTTACTACTTGAATAACATCTCTTTCTACCATGCCTTTAGTTGTTTTTGGATCGCTTAACTGTTCACAGATTGCAACTTTATATCCTTTTTCAATTAATTTATCTAGATATGTATTATAAGCGTGATATGGAATTCCACACATTGGGACTCTCTCATCAAGTCCAGCATTTTTACCGGTTAATGCAAGTTCTAGTTCTCTACTGCATAGTATTGCATCTTCAAAAAACATTTCATAGAAATCTCCAAGCCTAAAAAATATAATAGTATCATTATATTTATCTTTTATATTCATGTATTGAACCATCATTGGACTAAGTTTACTTCTATCTACTTCGCTACGTTTCATATTACTTCACCTGCATTAGTTATTATACATTAATTTCTAAATTTTTGATAGAGTTTTGTATATTAAATCAAAATTAAAACAAGAAATTTATCTTGTTCTAACTAATTTTTTTACTGATGGTGAATCTATCAAAAATTCAGTAGAGGGGTTTCCTTCTAGAATTAGGGCTCTACATATCTTTTTTGATTCTTTATCGGTAAAAATTCCATACTCTTTATCTCTAATATTTTTTTCAACTTCTTTATTACTACCTAAATCATTTAAAAGTTCAAAAGTCATTTTATTAAATAGAAAAACATCTAATTCTTTTGAAATACCAAATGTTTTAGCAAAGTTAAATGCATTAAGTGAGTATTTTGTGGCATCTGGATTAAAGTTTAAATATGATGAGTTATCATAATCAATAAAATCTGTAGATTCATCACTATACATAATATTACAATAATGAATATCTCCATGAATTAATCCAATATCATGCATAAGTATTAACTGTTCTTTTGCTTCTTTTAATAATACAGCGATTTCACCAATATTAGTTGATAATCCCAGATCTTTTCCATCATGGATTTTAGTTAAATATCCTATTTTTTCATTTCCTGCCTCAACCCAATAACGTGGTACATATGGCAAAATTGAAGACAGTTTACTTATCTCATCCATTTTATCTATAAAAAATTTAGAAATCATTTGGTCAGGATACTCATATTTTTTAAACATGTATTCTTCATTATTAAATTTACATTTATAATTGTCAGAAAAGCCGCCTTCAAAGCTTTCACTATTGATACTAATCTCTTGCATTGAAATATTTTTCATTTTTATTCCCCCTTAAAAATAGTAAGATGAAGTCTTTTTCCTTCATTAGTAAACTTTATTGATTTTTGAATATCATTATATGTTTCTTCATCTATCATAGATGTAAACACTGTAGATGTAATATCCCTATTAGTGTTTGCTTGTTTGGTAAACTTTACAACGTTAATATCATCTGGATCAATATAGAAGAAATCTCTCCACTCACCAACTACCTCTAGCAAATTATTATAATCATCATCAATATTGTAACTTTTATTTATTTGCCTCATTCTAGAAGTGATTTTACATAAATCTTCATAAGTAATAATTCCCCTAGAAAGCAAAACCGTACCAAGTATATATGATAGGTCTATTTTTTTTGTAACCATACTATCCCCTCTTGTAGGTGTTATGTTACCACAAAATATAGATTTTTTCAATATGCAGTTTCAGTATAAAAAAATACTTAGCAATTTAAAACTAAGCATTTTTAAATTAAAGATTTATTATTCTTTAGTTGTTACTTTAAGAAGAAAAATCTTATTATCAAATCCACCTCTTTTTTCTTTCTTTTTAGAAGATGCTTCTATAACATCATTTAGTGTTTTACCTTCTAATTTCGCTAATGAAGTTATAACTTCTATCATATCAGAAAGTTCTTCTATTCTATTATTTCCAGTACTTTCTAACACTTCATTTAATTCTTCTACTAATTTATCTTCTAAGGCTTTTTTATATTCTTCTTCATTTAATGTAGTTATTATACACTCTTCATTATTTTTCTTTATTATATCAGGAATTTTATCTCTTACTAATTTGTTGTATACTCTCTCCATTTTAATACCTCTATTATTACTTATCTTTAGAACCAATGGTTTTTTGATATTCTAAAATATCAGTTGAATTATTCACTACTTCTTTTGCGTGCTTATAAAAGTGATATGTATCATTATAATACATTTCTAAAGATTCATTTAGATCTTTAATACCTGATTCAAGGCTATTAGAAATTACACAGTCTATTACTATGGCTTTTTCACCACGAGTACATATACTTGACAAAATATTATCATTATTAAGCTTATAAAACCTTAATGTGTATCCCGTTCTAATTACATCATCTAAAAATGTACGTTCACATATAATTCCTGATTCAGGAGCGTTTTCAGCTTCATTAATAATATTATTAGAAGCATCATTAAGTGCACATAAAACATTATTGTGCTCTGCATACGCAACTAGTTCCGTTGTTCCTGTTTCTTCGTTTAGCTTTTCTACTCTAACAATTGGATAGTGCATAGAACAACAAAATGCTTTTATGTAACAGCCATCCTCTAATGCTAGGCTTAAACCCTTTAAATACATATCTCTCATATATCTCTCCCATATTTTAATAAATTCGTAAAATCTACCTCATTAATAAATAAATTATATCATGTATAATATTTAATATAAAGCTTTCTAGCTAAAATTTTAGATATTTTCTTTAAATTCTATATATTAAAGTTTAAACCATTTAAATAGTCTTTAATGTTTCCATATTAATTTTATTAAAATATAAATATGTTAGCATTTATGTTATAATATTTTTATTAAATTTGATGAAATTAAGTCAATACATTATATTGATAATGAAATGATAAATTACTTTTTAATAGTTAGGAAGAATATAGTGATTTACTAAACTCAACTTTGAGTTCGTATTAAATTTATAAAAATTTGTATATGATTTAATCTGAAAGGAGAAAAACTTTATGGATCAAATTAAGATTGGTAAATTTATTCAGGAAAGAAGAAAAGAAAAAAGATTAACTCAAAGTGAGCTTGCAGAAAAATTAGATGTGACAGATAGAGCTGTTTCAAAATGGGAAAACGGAAATTGTATTCCTGATGCCTCTAATATTCAAGAATTATGTAAAATATTAAATATTACAATAAATGATCTATTTAGTGGTTGTGTTGTGGATATGAGGGATAATGAAAAAAAATTAGAAGAAAACTTACTTGAAATGATAAAAATTAAAGAGAAAAGAGATAAGGAGTTACTTATCTTAGAAATATTTATTGGAGTAATAGTATCAATAATTATGTTTCTTTGCATTATGATTGCATCTTTTGTTCAAATGGAGGATTGGATAAGAATAGTATTAATTGTATTTGGCATTATTCCATTTGCTATTGGAATAAGTTATGCAATAAGAATCGAACAAATTGCTGGATACTATGAATGTTCAAATTGTAATTATAAATATATTCCAACTTATAAAAGTGTTTTGTTTTCTATGCATGTTAATAGAACAAGAAAAATGAAATGCCCTAATTGCAATAAAAAATCATGGCATAAAAAAGTTATAAGTAAATAACAAAAACTAACTAGTTAGCACTTATTACTTGGACTCGAAGAGTTAAAACATCAATTGCTATGGTTCCACAAAGTTTACAGTTAAACAACTTTTAATTATTTAACTTTAGTAAAAAAAACATGGTAACAGTTACACTGACATTCGTAGTATAATATTATTAAAGTGATAAAGTTGCGATTGTTTGATTAAATTAAACCAATATATTATTTGATAATTATATGAATAATATATTAAATGAAATTAATATTAAACTTAAAAACATAAATATTGATTGATACTTCAGTAATTGAAAGAATTGCTTCTAATAAAATAGATTTTTAGTAAATATAAAATTTAAAAATAATATTTCCTAATTTGTAAACCTTAGGTATGTGTACTTTTTTAATTTTAAATAGTATGATTTTTTTGAAAGGAGGAAAATATGAATCAAATAAAAATTGGTAAATTTATTTCGGAATCAAGAAAATCAAAAGAAATCACACAAGAACAACTTGCAGAAAAATTAGGCGTTAGTAAAAATGCCGTTAGTAAATGGGAAAGAGGTTTAAATCTTCCCGATGCTTCAATTATGCAAGAACTTTGTTATACTTTGGGAATCTCATTAAATGAGTTATTTGCAGGAGAGCGTTTAAAAGAAAAAGAAATAAAAAAGCAATCAGAAAAGAATCTTTTAGAAATTTTAAAATTTAGTGATGATAAAAATAAAAAGAATAAGTTCTTAATACTTATTACTTCAGCTTTGTTCATCATTGCATTCGCTACATTAGGAAAAGTATTGCTAGTTAAGTGGGGTTATATTTTGGATAGCAATTTAAAGTATTCACAAATATATGTAACTAAATATAGTAATATTAAAGGAAATGTAGATGTGAATAAATTTGGAAAGATAAATATTGATTTTGATATTGGAGCAAATAAATATGGTTATGCTGTATTTAAAAATCCTAATAAAGCATTTAACAGATTAAAGAAAGATTATTCTAAAGGAATAGAGTTAATACGAAAAGAATTTAATCTATTGCCTTTAAATAATTTTACTTATAAAAATTATAAAACTTATGGTTGGCAAGTTACTACTGGAACAGCTGAGGAAAAGGAACAAGCAAGATTCGTTAGTTCTTTTCTGGATATTTATAATAATAGTTTTAGTCAATAAATTATAATCTATTAGTAATGTTCACAAATAACTGATTTTTTCTATATAAAATGATATTTTATTTGGCTTTTTCAACAAAAAACTAACCAGCGGTTAGTTTTTATTTTTTAAACTTGAAAAGTTCAAGTATCAATCACTATGGTGCCGATAGACAGAATCGGACTGTCCTCTGATCCTTACCAAGGACCTGTTTTGCCACTAAACTATATCGGCAAGAAAAGAATTATAAAGAGTTAATTCTATCCTTAATTTTATTACTTACTTCTTTCATATCAGCTTTTCCCTTTAATAATGGTGTAGCTTCCCTCATAATGGCTCCCATATCTTTTGGGCTAGTTGGATTTACTTTCTTAAATACATTATCAATGATTGCATCTATTTCTTCACTAGATAATTGTTTTGGTAAATATTCAGATAATATATCAATTTCCTTTTGGGTAGCTTCAATTAAATCATTTCTTCCACCTTTTTCAAATTCAGAAATAGATTCTTTTCTCATTTTAATTTGTTTAGAAACAACATCAATTAATAATTCTTCATTTTCTTCTTTTTTATTATTAATTACTTCAAGTTGAATAGCACCTTTTACCATTCTTAATACAGTAAGACGCTCTTTATCTTTTTCTTTCATTGCAGTAATTAAATCACTTTTCATCTTTTCTAGTAAATTCATATAATCATCTCCAGTTCATTATTATTATAATATAAACTAACTAAAAATTTCAATAAAAAAAGACTAATCTTTATTAGCCTTATTTCTTTTACGTGCGTTCTTTATTCCGGCTTTTTTTGCCTCTCTTCTTCTAATACCAGGTTTGTCATAAAATTCTCTTTTACGTTTTTCAGAAGGAACTCCGTCTCTTGCTAATTTTTGTTTAAATTTTTTAAGCGCTGCATCTAAGCCACCATTCTTAACTGAAACTCTTGTCATTCAACTTCCCCTCCTTCCGTTTTCAACTAGAAAAAATTATATCACAACTTTTCTAGTAACTCAACACATTTTCGACATTTTTTGGCTTTTTTTGTAAAATTCCGTTAAATTTTAGACTTCTTGTATAACAGTAATAATCATTGGCTTACTTTCTGTCTCTTTGTAATAGAACTTTCCAAGCTTTTCTCTTACCTCATTTTTTATAGTTGTATAGTCAACTCTTGAAGAAGATATTTCTATGTTATTTTTAAGTATTTCCAAGCATATATCTTGAGTTTCTTTTATCAAGTCTCCACTTTCTTTAACATATACAAATCCTCTAGTTAGAACCTCAGGTCCAGCTAGAATTTGTTTTGTTGCTTTATCAAGAGTGGCACTTATTATAACAATACCATTTTCTCCAAGCATTTCTCTATCTTTTAAAACAAGATCTCCTATATCTCCTTGGCTTTTTCCATCAATTAATATTTCATCAACATTAACGTGTTCAATATCATCAGTTAAATTACCATCTACAAAAGTAGCTACATCGCCATTTTGTTTTAAGATTATGTTTTCTTTTGGTATACCTACTTCTTCTGCGATTTCTGCATTCATTACTTGATGACGATATTCTCCTTTTACCGGAAAATAATATTTAGGATTCATAAGGTTAATCATAAGCATTAAATCTTCTCGTGATGCGTGATGTAATAAATGTTTCTTAGCTGATAAGCATACAACATTTACATTAGCCATTGCGATCTCATCCATAATAAGAGCAAGTCTTCTTTCTATTCCTTCATAACTTGGTTCAGTTATAAAAATAGTATCTGTATCTTTTAATTTGATATATTTATCAAATCCTCTTATTATTCTTTCTAGATTCATAAATGGTTTTTCTTTTTCATCACTTATTAATACTACTACACCCTTATCATTTAAATTAGATAAATCTCCAATTCTATCTTTATCAAAATCAATATAACCTAAATCTATAGATCTATTTATTAAGTGCTGAAGACTTTTACCCATTATAACAACTTTTCTTTTAGTCTCCATTACTTCATTAAATATTTCTTGAACTCTATATATGTGTGCAGTCATTATAGTAGCAATAATTCTATCACTGGTTTTAGCAAATACATCTGCGACAAAGTCACTTACCCTATTATTTGGACTAGTATGTCCAGGTTTTTCTGCATATATTGATTCACTTAATAAACATAGTACACCTTGTTTTCCAACATAAGCAAGTTTGCCAATATCTGTTTTATAATTTTTCATCATAGTTGAATCAAATACAAAGTCTCCTGTATATACAATAGCTCCATCTTTAGTATATAAAACATAGCATACTGCATCTGGAATTGAATGTGTTACACTTATTGGAAAAACAGCTAGATCTCCAAATGTTAATTTAGAATGAGGTCTAATTTCTTTTAAATTAGTTGCCTTAATATTGTTTTCCTCTAAATCAATTTTTAATATTTCCATTGTATATTTAGTTGCATATATAGGTAAATCTGGCATGTCATATAAAATATCTGCGGTAGCACCCATATTTGAATCATGACCGTGTGTTAAAAATATACCCTTTATTTTATCCTTATTTTCTTTTATATAAGTATAGTCAGGTAAAATATAATCAATACCCAACATCTTATCATTACCGTATTTAAGTCCTGCATCAAATATAAATATATTATCATCAACATCGACTACATACATATTTTTACCGTTTTCGTTTAGTCCACCTAAACTAAAAATTTTAATTTTACTCATTTTTTTCTCCTTTCTTTATATATACACTTGATAAAAGCTTTCTAATTATACCATATTTTCTAAAAAAAGAAAAGATATTACTATCTAGCAAGTATCTTTAATGCATCACGTGCTGCCTCTTGTTCTGCTTCTTTTTTAGAACCAGCACTTCCTTTTCCATATATAATACCATCAATTTTTACAACTGTTGTAAATAGCTTGTTGTGTGCAGGCCCTTGTTCAAGAACAACTTCATATTCTAAACTTTTTTGTTTGGTTTGAACATATTCTTGCAAAGCTGACTTATAGTCGCTAAAAAATAATATATTTGGATCTTCTACATATGGAATAATAATACTATCAATTACTTTTTTTGCAGTAGAGAAACCTAAATCTAGGTATATTGCACCCATTAGTGCCTCAAATATATCAGCTAATATTACTTTTTTATATCTTCCACCATCTATTTCTTCACCATGTCCAACTTTAATATATTTACTTAAGTTTAAATCTTTAGAATATTCATAACATGCATTTTCACATACATAACTAGCTCTTAACTTGGTCATTTCACCTTCATTTATTGTTTTGGTTTTATATAAATAATCACTTGCGACTAGTTCTAAGACTGCGTCTCCTAAAAATTCTAATCTTTCATAGTCACTTTTAATGTGATTTTCATTCACATATGATGAATGTGAAAAAGCAGTTGTATATAATTCTAAGTTTTTAGGCTTAATATTAAGTCTATCAAATAATTCTTTCATATAATCACCTACACAATTGTATCATAATTAATAAGTTAAAGTCTATATATATCATAATATATCAAAATAATTAATTTTATATTGTTTACTTTTAATAATGTCTTTTTCTATTTCGATTATTCTTGTTTGATTTTTATCTTGGAATAATTCTTTTTTTATGTTTTCATTAATAAATCCACTTATAACGGTATCCTTAAATTCACTAAATTCTTGTGAATTATTAAATGGGATCCCTGATAATAGGCCTTTTGAAGAGACAAGCATATTTTCTTTTACAATCCATATTACTGGTTCTACTTTAACCCAAGCATACCAATCTTTGTGATATATAAGTCCATTAGATAAAACTACTGGGCAATTACTATTATTAATTACTCTTACAAATCTTTCACCATTGTATTCATATTCATAACTTTTTCCATTTGGAAATGTATATGAATTTCCAGTTAATAATAATTTTTTATATTTAAAATTTTTTTCTATCTTTATTTGTTTTTCTAAATCAACTACATATTGTGGATACATACCAAGCATCACTTTTTTTGTTTTAAGCTCTTTAGTTAAATCTTTATTAAATTTTAAAACTGGACGAATAGATTTGCAAGAGTCAAGTACTGAATCTTCTCTTAGAACTGAGGAGGCTGTTCCATCTAAATAAATTACACTTCCATCTATAAAATCTTTAGTATAATATGCTCCTGCTCTACCAGCAAATGTTAAATCGTTTGAAACATTAAATATAGTTTCAATACTACCACCCATTAATAATGATATATCAGTTATAGGCATTTCCTTGATGCAATTATCTAATTCATTTATACTTAATAATGTTATTTCAAAATCCATAATATTTCTCCTAATATTAATGTTTTTTATATATCTATATTTAAAACTTTTTTTGAATTTTTGTCAAACTTCTAGGGATTTTTTCCTTTATTGTTGATAAAATCTTTTTTTAATAGTAAAATAATACATATGGTGATTGTATGAAAAGACTTGCGATTTTTTTAATAAAACTTTATCAAAAAATGCCTTTTTCTAGTCACTTTAAATGTAAATATATTCCTACATGTTCTAATTATTCTATAGAAGCGATAAATAGATATGGTTTTATAAAGGGAAGTTATTTATCAATAAAAAGAATATTAAGGTGTAATCCACTCTCTAAGGGAGGATTTGATCCGGTGTGTTGCGAAGGAGAAAAAAATGAAAAGAAAGAAAAGTATATTTAAATTATTAGCTATTATATTATTGCTTGGTGTTATAACAACAGGATGTTTTAAAAGAGATGATATGGAGGATATAAATATTATAACTACTGTATATCCACTTGAATATGTAGTAAATCAATTATATGGAAATAACTCAGTAGTAAATTCAATATATCCAGATGGTGTTGATATAGATGAATATAAGATTACATCAAAAGAATACAAAGATTTTAGTAAAAAAGATCTATTTGTATATAATGGATTAAGTTCTGATAAAGATATCGCATTAAAATTAGTAAATAAAAATAAAAACATAATGATAATGGATGCTAACTTTGGTATGGAAATTCAATATGGTATAGAAGAGTTATGGTTAAATCCATCTAACCTACTTATGATAAGTCAAAATATTAAAAATGGTCTTGATGAATTAATAGATAGTAAGTATATCAAAGAAGAAATAGAAGAAGCATATGTAAATTTAAAAGTTGAGTTATCTGAATTAGATGCTGATATAAAGATGTTAAGTGAGAACGCTTCAAATAAAACTTTGGTTGTTGCATCTCCTTCATTACAGTATTTAACAAAATATGGATTTGATGTAATATTAATAGATGATAAATCTGAAAATGAAAGAAATGTTGATAAGGCTTATAGTTCCCTAAAAGATGGATCTAATAAGATATTTATATTAAGTGGTGATAAAGAACCTGAATCATTAAAAAAATTAAAAAATGAAACTGATGCAGAAGTAATAACAATTAATAAACTAGATAATATATCTGATGAAGATAGAGATAATAAGAAAACATATACTTCATTAATGAAAGATAATATTGAACTATTAAGAAGAGGAACTGAATAATGAGTACTAATGGAGATAAGGGATCTGACAGAATCGCATCCCTTTTTTTTGGAAAAAGTAAAAAGAATAAAATAGTCTCTTTAGATGATGAGAAAAAAGAGAAAAGGAAAAGTAGAATAACATATGTACAAACAGTTGAAGATGCAAAGTCATTAGAAAATCAAACTACCCCACTACATCCAGCAATTAAAGAAGATGTAGAAAAGGAAAAAGAAAAAGATAAAGGTATTACTCCTCCTAAGGCGAAGGAAAATAATCCTACTGTTTCTAAAACAAAAATTTCTAATGATGCTAGTTCTTCAGAACATGTAGATGAAGAAACCGTAAAAGAAACAGAAGAAGTTACTATTCTTCCACCTCCTCCTATAAAGATAGAAACACCTATTGTTGATGAGGTTAAACAAGATGATAAGCTACTTGAACTTGCGATAATAAAAGAATTAACTCGGGTAATAAAAGAGGATTTAGCTGAATTAGAAAAACTTGAGTATGAAATGATGGTTATTCATGATAAAGAGGAAAAAGAATATGATACAAAAGAGATAGAAAAATTAAGAGAAGAATTACTTGATTTAATAAGAAAGTTTGAAAAAATAAAAGAAAAATATGATACAAAAGATCATGATAATATTAATTTAAGAGATTTTATTAACGATAATGATTTATATAGAATTGTAAGAGAATACACTGAAAATGTTAAAGATAATGTTTTATATGATGATATACAAAAAATAGAAGAATATATATCAGTAATAGATAAAATTGCGATGGGAGAAAAGGAATCTGGATCTTTACAAAATGAGCTAGATGATAAATTAGATAAGTTTAACATTAGAGATGATGAATTTGATTTAATGGTTAATAGCTTTGATAATATAGATGATATAAATAAAAGAATTGATGCTTTTACAAAGAGTCAAGAGGCAATAATATATGATTTAGAAGAAAAAATAAAATCTAATGGAGATATAACTACTAATATTGAAACATATACAGAATTTGTAACACATACTGAAAACCTTATTGCTGCTGCTTTACTTTTTAATGCCAGTAAAAAAATACCCCCTACTCCTGCAGGTATGATTGTAAAATCAGGAATGATTATTCAAGCGGTTGATTTAGCTGCCAATTTTATTGAAAGAAGAGATAAAACACGTCAAACTACTAGAGTTAGATATGATGACTTTAGTAAAGATATTAATAATGCTATATATGAAGTAGATACAGCTTCATTAAAAATTGATGATGCATTTGGTAAAATTTCTGACTTGAGAAATGATTTTATGAATCAATGCAGTGAGTATCAAGGAGATATTAAAGAATTTGATAATTTTATAAAGATGCTTGATGATGCTGAGGCGCAACTAAAAGTTAATAAAAAAATGCTTACTGATTACTCATATTCATTTAAGCAAACACTAGATAAAAATAATGCTAAAGTTAAAAGATTAGAAGAAATTAGAAATAATGACTAATCTTTTTTCTTTTTTTCACACAAAGAACACATTAATATGTATAATATTATTTGGAGGTAGATATGAAAATACTAGTTGTTGATGATGAAAAATTAATAAGAGATGTTATAAAAGAATATCTTTTAAAAGAAAATTTTGAAGTACTTGAAGCTGAAAATGGTGAAGAAGCAATAGATATGTGCAATAAACATGCAATTGATTTAATGATATTAGATATAATGATGCCTAAGATGGACGGTTATACTGCATATAAAACTATTAAAGGACAAAGAAGAATTCCTACAATAATATTGTCTGCACGTAGTGAAGAATATGATAAACTCTTAGGATTTGATTTAGGTGTTGATGATTTTATTGCGAAACCATTTTCACCTAAAGAATTAGTCGCGCGTGTTAAGGCAGTAACAAGAAGAAATAATGATGATTTAACTGAAGACTTTATATATGAAGGATTAAAGGTTAACTTTATGGGAAGAGTTATTACTATAGATGATGAGGAAATTAAAGTTACACCAAAAGAATTTGACCTACTCGCCTACTTTATTAAAAATAAAAACATCGCAATTTCAAGGGAGACACTTCTTAATAAAATATGGGGATATGACTTCTTTGGAGATGATAGAACTGTAGATACTCACATTAAAATGCTTAGAAATAGTCTTGGAAAGTATAGAGATTTAATTATTACTGTAAGAGGGGTTGGATATAAATTTGAAGCAAAATAAATTTAAGAATATTTCTCTTAAAAATACGATATGGGTATATCTTACAGGATTCTCTATACTGATACTTTTCTTTCTATTCCTATTTCAGATATTATTTCTTGATAAATACTATGAATGGTATAAAACACGTGAAATTAAACTTGCCTCTTTAAAAATAAAAGAAAAATATTCTAGAGGTAAAGATATGAGTGATGTACTAAACGACCTACTCTTTAATAAAGGAATATGTATAAATATATTAGATAATGGCACATTAATAACTTATAACAATAACATGAATAAAAGTTGTGTACCTAGTAGCGATGTTGAGGTATATAAAAATGAACTAGAAAAAAATAATAATAAAGATATTATATTTGAATCTACTAGCAAAAAATATGGAGTTAAAAGTATGGTTTATTCTTTCGCTGTTGATAGTGATACATATTACTTTTTAACTACATCAATAAATCCAATAGATTCTACTGTTACTATTCTAAAAAATCAGTTTTTAACTGTTTCAATAGTAATATTATTACTTTCATTTGTAGTTGGATTCTTTATTTCTCAAAAGCTTTCTAAGCCTATTACAACACTTAGTAAATCCGCTAAAAAAGTAGCTAAAGGAGATTATAAAGAAGAGTTTAAGAGTGATAGTAATATAAGTGAAATACAAGAATTAACAACTTCATTAAATTATGCAAAAGATGAACTTTCTAAAACCAATGAATTAAGAAGAGAATTACTTGCTAATGTATCACATGATTTAAAAACACCTCTTACAATGATTAAGGCATATGCAGAAATGGTAAGAGATATAACTTATAAAGATGATGAAAAACGCGAAGAAAATCTTAATGTAATAACCAGTGAAGTTGATAGATTAAATCTATTAGTAAGCGATATATTAGATTTATCTAAAATGCAAGCAAATATATATGAATTAAATGAAGAAGACTTTGATTTAGTAAAATTAATTCAAATAATAATAGATAGATATGAGATATTTTCTTTAACTGAAAAATATAAATTTGTATTTGAATGTAACAAGGAAAAAATTATGATTCATGCTGATAAACAAAAGATGGAACAAGTTTTATATAATCTTATAAGTAACGCAGTAAATTATACTGGTGATGATAAAGTAGTTAAAATTAAGATTAATGATAACGAAGATGGTTCATGTAGGGTTGAAGTAATAGATACTGGAAAAGGTATTAAAAAAGAAGAAATAGATTTAATTTGGGATAAGTATTATAAAAGTAATAAAAAGCATAAACGTAATATGCTTGGTACTGGATTAGGACTTTCAATTGTAAAAAATATATTTGAATTACATAATTATAAATATGGGGTCACTTCAAAAAAAAATAAGGGTTCTACTTTCTATTTTGAAATACCAAAAGAAAAAAAGTGTAAAGATGTTTAAATCTTATACACTTTTTCTTTTACCTTAGAATTATTTTGCATCGAATCTTTAACGCATTCTGATAATATGAAATATCTAAGTGCTGTATTTCTGTTTTTTAATAATTCTTTTCTAGATACTATATCTCCTTTTGTTAATGAGGTTTGATTTGTAAAATCAAGTGGTTCTTCCCCTACTAAATTATAATAATGAATACCATCTTCATCGATACTTTTAATTATTTCTCCACCTAAAAAATCGTTTACAACAAGTGAAGTAACTTCATCTTGACCAATACTTGGATTACTACTATCCCAACTAACAAATGGATAACAAGTATCCCTATTCCAAGAGTCTTCTAATGCAAATTTTAATAGATCTAAATTCATATACTACCTCCACCATGAACTACTATTATTCTTATAAATTAATATTATAATAAATAAGAAAAAAAGACAATCTTTTTCTTAAATTGTCTTTTCTGCAATAAGATGTGATAACTTTTTTATCTGTCTATTTAATAGTATACAAAGTTTATTTATTCTATCTTCAGTTATTCCTGTTATATTTTGATATTTATGAAGCAATTCATCATATTCTTCTACTACTCCATCAAGTTTAGAGATATCTATTCTTTTAATATCCTTAACAACTTTTATAATATCATCAAATGTTACTATATTGTAAAATAGTCTTCCTTCTCCATTAATGGATATTTCATCACTATTATATATAGTCATCTTTAATGATTCACCATTGTCAAATATAGGCGCAACATCAAGCCATTCTAATGTATTAACATCTCTTATTATTCCAAAATTATTTAAATGCCTATCCTCATTCATCATTAAAAAATCTAATATATACATATTTTCTATTTTTTCTCTTGCGTTTTTTATTCCATTTTGTTCAAGTATTTTAATATACTCATTATAATCCTTACTTGTTTTATGTTTTGTAATTCCATACATTATTTGAGATGCAGGTATTAGTTCTGTATTTTTATTTATAAAACAAAGGCATTTAGATACTACTTTATTCTTAAATGTATCTAATGTATAAGTAACGTGATCAAAGCCTAATTTATCACATATTATAGATGCTAAAACTTCATTGAATGGTTGTAGATAATCATTTTTATATCCACCTTTTAATAAATATCTTTTACCATCTTCTATTATCCAAGATTTTTTTAACATACCATCGGTGGTATTATTTGGGCTCATTAGAGTTTCTTTTCTTGTTATAGAATCATAATTATCAGAAAAACTTGCTTCTACAAATTCTGCAGAGTCAAAGTCATGGTCAAAAAAGTTTACATCTTCATATTTAATATTACTCCCTACCTGTTTAATCCAATACTGATCTGATAAGGAAAGAGCGAATGCCCTATCAAATAATTCAAGTGGCGTGGAAATATTTAATCGTGCAAGTAACATATCAAGTTCATCTCTCCATGAAGGTATACCTCTTCCAATAAACCAATCATTTAAGTTAAATCTGAAATCTTCTTTCATTTCATATGATTTTTTTATAATTAACGGAGCATATTCTATATTTCTTATTTCTATTATTTTATCAAATACTTTAATACCTTCATCATAATTTGCGATTAAAACCTCAGTATTTTTATTCATTAATACATATTTCATACCACCTCATCCTTTCTTACTACAGTTGTAATTTCAAATTAATATTATAATAAATAAGAAAAAAAGACAATCATTTTCTCAAATCATTGTCTTTAATTATATATAATTTATTTTTTCTATAAAAGGCATAAAAAACATTTTCTAATTCTACATTGTCCTCTATAAGCATATTTGTTAACCACTCTTTATTTTTACCAATTTGTTTTAATGTATCATAATCAATTATTCCATCTAATATGAGTGGCATAGGATATTCTCCTCTTCTTTCCTTTTCTTTTCTAAATACTGATAACTTGCCACTTGTTTCTAGTACTGCATAATCTACTTCTTCTATACTTCTTATATTTTTATCTCTTAGTTGGGTTAGTAAGTCTTCTAAATTATATCTTTGCCTTACCATTTCATTAAAGTTTAACCTTCCATTATTAATTATTACTGAAGGGTTTCCATCAAATGCATTTCTTATTTTTGAACTTTTAAGTGATATGTATGACATTCCTACTTGTATAACTACTAAAAGAACTATTGGAAGTATTGATAGAAATACGCTTTCTTCTCTATTATCAATTGAAATGGCTGCTAATTCAGCTATTAGGATTGAAACTATTAAATCAACTATTCCAAGCTGTCCTATTTCTCTTTTACCCATAAATCTATAAATTATTGTGATAATAATATAAAAAAGTAGTGTTCTAGATAAAACTATTAAGTAGTCCATATTAACCTCCTATAACTATTATGATTATTTGCATATTTTTTTATTCAATACATAACATTTACTAGGAGTTGAGGTTATGTTCATAGTTAAATATTTAAAAAGTCTTTTATATATATTAGTAGGTCTTTTAATATCGGGTTTAATAATTACTATTTTTAATTATTTTAATATTCTTCCTAATGCATTAAAGTATTTTAAGCTTATTTTAATTGTTTTATCATTCTTTATAGGTGGAAGTTATATAGGAAGTGAAGCACAAAATAAAGGCTATTTAGAGGGTATTAAAATAGCTGTTGTTTCAATAGTCATATTATTTTTACTTAGTTATGCTGGTTTTGGAAATAAACCAAATTTATCACTACTGATTTATTATTTAATAATATTTTTATCATGTATATTTGGAAGCATTATAGGAATTAATAAATCAAAAAAAGAGAATTAAAAAAGAGAATTACTTTTCTTTTGATTTATATTTATCTAAAAATTTACTTCTAAATTCTAATAATCTATCTTCTTTAATAGCTTCTCTTATATCTTCTGTTAGTTTAATTAAAAATCTTGTATTGTGAATAGATAGTAATCTACCACCAAGAACCTCATCACATGTAATTAAATGACGAATATATGCTTTTGAGAAGTTTTTACATGTGTAACAATCGCATTCTTCTTCAACTGGAGTAAAGTCTTCTCTAAAGCGTAAGTTTCTTAGGTTAATTTTACCATATCTAGTAAATGCATTACCATGTCTAGCAATTCTAGTAGATAAGACACAATCAAATAAATCTACTCCTCTAATAACGCCTTCGATTATATCAACTGGATCTCCTACTCCCATTAGATATCTTACTTTATCTTCTGGTAAGTATGGAGTTGAATACTCAATCATTTTATACATTGTTGGCTTATCTTCTCCAACACTAGTTCCACCTATAGAATATCCATCAAAGTTCATTTTTACTGTTTCTGTAGCACTTCTTTTTCTAAGATCTTCAAATTCTCCACCTTGTACAATTCCAAAAAGGCTTTGTGCTTCATTTGAGTGGACTGCTTTTCCTCTTGCTGCCCATCTAAGTGTTCTTTCAATACTTTTTTCCATATATTCATGTGTAACTGGATATGGAGGACATTCATCAAAACTCATCGCAATATCACTGTCTAATTTATTTTGTATTTTAATTGATTCTTCAGGAGTTAAAAACAGTTTAGAACCATCTATATGACTTTTGAAGTGAACTCCTTCTTCAGTAATATCTTTTGGCTTAGCTAAAGAAAACACTTGAAATCCTCCACTATCAGTAAGAATAGGTCCCTTATAATTCATAAATTTATGAAGTCCACCTGCTTTTTCTATTAAGTCAGGTCCTGGTCTTAACCATAAATGATATGTATTTGACAAGATTATTCCACACTTACAAGCATATAATTCGTCTGGTGTTAGAAGTTTTACATTAGCTTTAGTACCAACAGGCATAAACATAGGAGTTTCAAACGAACCATAATTTGTATCTAACACTCCATAACGTGCCATAGTATTTTTTTCTTTGTGTTTTAAATTATATTTTACTTTCATACCACACCTCTAATAAAGAAAAAAGACTTTATAGTCTTTAACTTATTTAATATCAATAATTTCTATTTTATAAACGCCATTAGGACTTTCAACTTCTACTATATCTCCAACCTTTTTATTCATAATAGCTTTTGCGATTGGACTTTCATTAGAAATTTTGCTCATAAATGGGTCAGCTTCTTGACTACCAACTATTTGGTATTCATCAGTTTCATCTTCATCATCTACATATTTAATAGATACAGTAGTACCAAGTGATACAACTGAAGAATCACCTTTTTCAATTATTTCAACATTTTCTAACATTTTTTCTATTTTTTTAATTCTTCCTTCGATTTCAGCTTGATCGTTTTTAGCAGCATCATAGTCGGCATTTTCAGATAAATCACCTAATGCTCTTGCTTCTTTAATTGCTTGAATATTCGCAGGACGTTTTACATTTATTAAGTTATCTAACTCTTTTTTTAGTTCTTCAAAACCTTGTTGAGTTAAGTAAATTTTCTTTTCTTTCATACAACAACACCTCTTTCGCAACATCTTCATCATGATACTACAAAAAGTAGTATTTGTCAATATATTTTTGTTAACACTTGATACAATTATTATATTCACTAATAAAGAAATTATCTGTCATTCCAGCAATATAATCTATGACAATTCTTTCTTTTTTAGTATTTTCTATATAGCTATTATCCATATTATTCAAATATACTTTATATATACTACTCTCTTTATTATTAGTATTTAAATCACTCAAATACTTTTCAAATAAGGATTCAAATGCATTATTATAGTATTCTTTTCCAAATTCATTATTTGCTTTATTATATATATTACTATAGTTAAATTCTTTTAATTTATCTAATGCATCATATATTTTATCACTCATTTTAATATATGGTTTATCCTTACTATTTTCTACTATATCTAATATTATGGTATTTATTATATCTTTGTTGTTATTTCCTAAAACACCAGTAATTTCTTCTGGAATATCACTTCTTTTTATTACCCCAAGGCCTATTGCGTCTTCTATATCTCTTCCTATATATGCGATAACATCCGATATTCTTACAACGCAGCCTTCTAGGGTCATTGGTCTAATTGAAAGTGAAACATTATTATCTTTAAGAGCCTTATTATATTCTTCTAAAAATTCTTTTTTTGTCTTTTTTACTGGACTATATATATTATTAAGAACTTCTCCATTATGACACATAATTCCATCTAAAACTTGAATTGTAAGGTTACTACCTTTTCCATTTTTCTCTAGTACCATATAGTTTCTAACACTTTGTATATTATGCATAAATGCCTCATTTATACTAGAATTTATTATTTTATTTAGAAACATTTCACCTGTATGGCCTAAAGGACAATGACCAACATCATGCCCAAGTGCGATTGCCTCTAATAAATCCTCATTAAGGTTTAAATATCTGCCAATAGTTCTTGATATTTTACTAACCATTATAACATGAGTTATTCTTCTTGTTATATGATCATTTGAATTAAATGAAAACACTTGTGTTTTGTCTATATATCTTGAGAATGAATTGGAAAATATAATACGGTCTGCGTCATGAAAAAAAGGTGGACGGCTATCTTCTTTTTCTTCTTTTAGTCTTATGGCATCCATATTCCTACAAGCATATTTTGATAAATTATCATTCATAAACAATTCCTCCTAAATGCTAAGTCTCATCATTGAATACTGTTCTATTTCTTTATCAGTATCTAATTTTAATTTTATAACTTCTTCTGGGTGTCTTGCGACTCCAATTGGGTTTAGCGCTTCATCGTAGACTTCATCTATAGTAAATGGAATAACGTCTCCTCTTGGAGTAAATACTTCCACCTTCCATCCTTTTTCAAAGTAGTTTCTTTCTGATAGTGTTAATATCTTATTTTCTCTATCATAAGAGGTTACAAGTCCTAGAAAGTCTTGATTTGATATTTCTTGTCTACCAGTATAATATTGATCAGTAAAATCTGCTTTTTTTAAAAAATAATGAGTACTTGTTTCTCTATTCGCAACACGTCCTAATATTTTTACTTGTTTATCTAAAAACTCTTTATTTAATGTATCGCTATAACATGCATCTATTATTTTTCTATATGTACCAATAACTGTAGCTAAATAATATAAAGAGCGCATTCTTCCTTCTACTTTTAAGGATCTAACTCCAATATCAATTAAATCCTTAATATAACCAGACATATTTAAGTCTTTTGTAGCCATAGTAAACTTATCATATCCATCTTCTAGGGAAAATGCAAAACGACAAACTTGACTACATCCACCCCTATTAGAGTCTCTATTTGTTAAATAGTTAGATAACACACATCTACCACTATAGAAAGTACACATTGCGCCATGAATAAAAACCTCTATATCAACGCCTGTTTTATCAATTATCTCTTTTATTTCATCTTTTGATAATTCACGTGCTAAAACCACTCTATCTACGCCTTCATTTTTAAAATATAAAACACTATCTACATTAGTTGTTGATGCTTGTGTGGAAAGATGTACTTCTACATCATAATTATCTTTAATATGACTTATTATAAATGGATCACTAACTATAAATGCATCAATGCCAGCTTCTACTACATCACTAATATATTTATCTACATCCTCTATATCTTCATCATGAAATACTATATTTAGGGTTAGATATACTTTTTTACCTAATTTATGAGCAAATTTACATGCTTCTTTTATTTGTTCTATACTAAAATTAGTTGCGTTTGCCCTAAGGCTATATTCCATACCCCCAATATATACTGCATCAGCTCCATATAATAAAGTTAATTTTAATCTTTCTAAATCTCCTGCTGGAGATAAAAGCTCTATTTTTTTCATAATGTTACTTTCCTTGTCTTTCTAAAGATTTATCATACATAATATAGATTAATGGGAATATCATTGTAATGCTTAATAATATGTTCATAAGTATTCCAAGTTTAAATGGTTTATATATTAATTCATATAACTGAATAGTATTCAGTATATAGTATATAACAAATAATATTATTTCAAGTACTATGTACAACTTAGATTTTCCAATCTTTAGATGAATTTTTTTAATAAGTTTCCAAACAAATATAAATAATAGAGATATTAATACTAATCCAATAACATATATAAAGAAGTCTGGTGTATTTTTTATAGTACATTTTCCTCTAAAACAACTAATCCATAGATCTAGATCATCATATGTTTTAACTGAGTTTAAATAAAATACTGCCCTTATCATATTAGTTACAAAAAATCCAAATATGTATACAACTAGTTCTTCTAGTAAATATAAAAATCTTTTCATATTCCACCTCTATTTATTATCTTTTTTTACTTTAAATATAGTCTTTTTATATAGAAAAGATGTATTATTTCCAATTAACTCATAACTTTTATTTATGTTTTTTTCTATATTTTTTCCTTGTATTATATTACTAACTATATCAAGTATATTTAAAATTATATTATAATCAATTAAGTCTTCATCAACTACAACGTATGATAGATTATTTTCTATTAATTCAGGAAGTATTTCTATCCCATTAAATATAGTACTCGTTTTTATTATTGTTCCATTATTATCTTCACTAATTAAGTATTTATTATCATGTTCATATATTTCTTTAGTAGTGCCATCATATTCTTTAGAAATACTAGTATAATAGTTAGTTAAAAGACTTCTTCTAGATAAAGACATTACTTGATGCCCTACTATAGTATATAAAAAGCCCATTTTACTTAATTTGTTTATTTCAAGTATCTCTTCTTTAGTAATCTCACTTGATATAAATCCATATCTAACGCCATTTTTATAGTAATAATTACAAGTATTATAATTAGTTACCATATGTGTTTGATTCCATACTAAATCAAAATTAAAATTATGTTTTTTCTTTAAGTAAAGTATTGATAAATCATAGAAAAGTATTCCTTTAATAGGCATTTTATTTAAGCGTGTAAGTACTTTTTCTAACTCTTCTAATTCATTATTAAAAATAGATTTATTAATTGAAATAAATATATCTTTATTTGAATATTTTTCTATAATTTTAGATATTTTTTCTATATCAAATGTATCTTTAAATCCAACTGAAAAGTGTGAAATACCAAGTATTAATCCATCGCATTTATTTATATATTTATCTATTGTAGACTCTAAATTAATTTTAACTAGTACCCTCACATTAGCACTTCCTTCCAATACTCATTATTATAGCATTACATAATTAATTTGTAAAAGAAAAGAGGTTTTACACCTCTTCAAATCTATATTTTTGTTTTACATCAGGATACTTGTTATGATCAACTTCACTTATAAACATATCATATGGTCTTGCCCATATTTTACCATTATGCACATATATTACTAATTCTTCCATAGTTTCAGTGTGTTTGCTAATTCCAATTACGTAAACTAATCCACCTTTAAAATGTTTATATATAGTGTTTTCCTTAACTCTAGTCATTACTCTTCCTCCTAGATACTGATACTCCATCACCTACATCATAAAACTCTGTTTTAAATTCTTCATTAGATTTTAGAAATTCAATATAACTTCTTATTTTTCTAACTAACCCTCTAACATTTCTACTTTCAATTTCTTCTAGAGGCTTATCAACACAGCCATGAAATTTAAGATTATCAGTAATTATGTATCCATTAGGTTTTAAATACTTTTGAAATTTTTGAAAAAAGTCTGTATTTTTTCCCTTAGCCGCATCTATAAAAATTAAATCAAATTTAATGTTTTTATCAAATTCAACGTCTATTGCATCTTTAAATATCAAAGTAATTCTATCTTCAAGGTGTTCCTTGGCAATATTTTTAACTGCCTCCATATATCTAGTACTATCACGTTCTATTGAAGTAACTTTAATTAATGGACTTATACTTGCCATTCTAATCGCAGAATATCCTACTGCGGTACCAACTTCAAGTATATTTTCTAAATTATTATTTTTTATAAAATTAAGTAAAAACTCTATTCCTTCATCTTGCATGATGGGTATGTTTTTATCTAGTGCTTTTTTTCTTATTTCTTTAATATCATAATTCATTATAACCATTTCCCATTTTGCTTAAGTTCTTTTATTTTTTTATCAAATTCATCTTTAGTTTTGAAAAAATATACATTAGTATCTTTATCTGCGACAAAATATAAATAATCTGTTTTTGGTGCATTTAAGACTGCTTTAATACTTGATTCAGACGGATTACAAATAGGTCCTGTTGGAAGACCTAATTTACTTACAAGTCTAGTATTATAATCACTTTTATAGTTAAAGTTAGCTGTGTTATGACATAATGTAGTATCATCAATTTTTTGTGCATAACAAGTAGTAACATCACTTCCTAGACTCATGTTTTTATTTAGTCTATTATAAAATACACTAGCTATATTAGGTCTATCTTTATCACTAAGCCCTTCTAATTCTACAATTGAAGAGAGTGTAATAATTTGTTGGGTAGATAATTTGCTTTTTTCTATCTCTGTTTTATATTTTGAAAGTACTTTGTCTGTTTCAATAAGCATTTTATTAAATATATCTTCTATGGTAACATTCTTATTTTTAAATACATAAGTATTAGGATATAAGTATCCTTCTAGTTTATAGAATGTTCCATCTTTTTGTACATCTTTATCTATAAACCAATACTTAGTGGCAAGTCTATTAATATAATCTTTATCATTAGCCTTAGAAATTACTGCATCATATTTATTATTTGTTTTCTCAGAAATAACCTTGGCAATACTACGCATATTCTTTCCTTCTTTAAATGTAATAGTTACTTCATCAGGATTAAATCCTTTGCCACTATTTATTATTTTAATTATTTCTTTAGAAGACATTGACCTATTTAATTTATAAGATGATGCTTGTAAGCCCCCTACTTTGTTAAGTTTTAAGTATACTAATACAGCACCTTCACTTCTAATAAGGTCAGCTTTTTTTAAAGATTTAATTATATTTTGTGTAGAAGTTCCCTTTTTAATAGTAATAAAAACATCTGTTTTATTCTTTTTATCTACAGGAGATAATTCATAATTATAGATAGATATTCCAAATATAATCATAATAATTAATAAAAGACTTAATGTAATTATTACTTTCCATATTCTTTTTAATTTCATAACGTTACTCCTAATAAATAACGAGCTTATTGCTCGTTATTAATTTCTTCAGATTTTTTGTTTATTTCTTCTTGCAATGTATTAAGTATAGTTTCTATTATTTTCCATTCTTGTTCTGTTTCAATTGGTGAAAGCTTTAATTTTTCTTCATTTGGGCTATAAACAGATGCGAAAACTTGAACATTTCCTTCTGCATCTCTTGAGTTATCAGTATATACTATATAGCTTTTTTTAGTCTCATCTGAATCAAATGTAAATAGAATATCACAAACTATTTCCTTTCCTTCTTCATTAACATACTTAAATGAGTTAACATTTTCCATTTTTTTCTCTTCCTTTCATTAAATCTAAATACGATTGTAATATAATTGTTGCTGCCATAGTATCAACAACTTTTTTCCTTTTTTTTCTACTAGTATCATTAGATATAAGTAAGTCTGTTGCTTGTTTAGTTGTTAGTCTTTCGTCAACCAAATTAACTTTTAAATTGGTTTTTTCTTCTAACATATCACGAAATTTATAGGAAAGTTCTCCTTTATAACCAATTGTATTATTCATATTTTTTGGCAGTCCTAAAACTATTTCATCAATTTTGCGTTCTTTTATTATTTTTTCTACTTCACAAACAAGTCTTTCGTATTCTTCATTATGTCTAATAGTACCAATACTAGTCGCAATAATTCCACTTGGGTCAGAGACAGCCATTCCAAGTGTTCTGCTTCCTAAGTCAAGGCCTAAATATCTCATTAGATTCTCTTTATATATTCACGAAGTATTACTTCTAGAATTTTATTTCTTTCTATTTTAGTTATTTTATTTCTTGCTTCTTTATGGGATGAAATATATCCTGGATCTCCACTCATTATATAACCAACAAGTTGGTTAATTGGGTTATATCCTCTTTCCTCCAAAGCTTCATATACATCTTTAATTACATCTTTAACGATTTCTTCTTCAAAAGCTTCAATCGAATAAGCATGTGTCTCACTTATTTCCATATTATGCACCTCTATTTTCTTAACTCTATTTCATTTTATCATTATTTTATGAAGTTATCAATACATTTAGACAATTATTCCAAATGAGATTAAAACTAAAAATGTAATAAATATCAACGAAATAAGCCATCCATTAATCATCTCAGACTTAGAACTTTTATATTTTACTCCTAGTGCCATAGTAAATAATATACCACCTATTAATCCACCTATATGAGCAAAATTATCTATTTGTCCACCTGATGCGAATCCCACAATAAGATTAAGAACTATTAATGGAATTATTTGTGAAGTAATTACATTCCCTAAGTAGACTCTGTGGTGATATCCAAAATATAATAATGAACCCATAAGTCCAAATATTGCCCCACTTGCACCTATTGATACTCCAGTTTGATTTAATGTAATAGAAAGAAGACTACCTGAGGTTGCACTAAATAAATAGATAAATAAGTATTTTGCTTTACCCATAAAGGATTCAGCTTGGCTTCCAATTACATATAGTGCATAACAGTTAAATAGTAAATGAAATATATTAGCATGTAAAAAAGCACCAGTAAGCAATCTGTATATTTGCCCCCTTTGTACTATATAGGGTTTATAGACCGCAAATATTTCTATCATCTTGCTATAATTATCACCTATCATCATATATAAGAAAATTAATATATTTATTGCAATTAATATATAAGTAACAATTGGTTTTTTTGGTTTAAAAATCTCTTCTGCTTCTTCTTGAGTAGATACATTTTTATTATGTATTTCTCCTGTGATTTTTAAAAACAAGTCTACTCCATCTTCAGTAAATTTAAGTTTTTTTGTAATGTCTGGAAAAGCTCTAGTAACAAAGTCATATTTTTTTAAATCTTTTTCAGTATCTAAATATATAAAGTCATAATTTTTAAAATTAGTAAGTTTTAAATCTTCATTTATATCTGTAAATATTGTTAAAACATTCATAGTAAATGTAAAGGTTTTTCTTTTTATTTTACCTACAATATGTTTAGCTTTAAATATATCATATTCTAATTGTTCTTCATTATGAATATAATTAGATACAATTCTTACTATTCTATATTGTGAATCCATATTTTCAAGCCAAATTTCATTTTCAACTCCTTGTAGAATTATTGGGTTATAGTTTTCTTGTGTTATAAAATAATGAAGCAATTTCATTATCATTTCGTTTTTTTCATCAAATTGTTGCATCATAATTTCACCTTCCGTACTTGTATTATATAATACTTTTATCAATAAATAAAGTTTAATTTAAAAAGGCTTTACTTTAAGCCTTTAGTTTTTACTTCTTCTTGTACTTCTTTTTGTATATAATATTCTGATATTTCAGAAAGCAGTTCTACTCTACTGTTTCCATTATCATACATATTGATTAACTTATCCATTTCGTTTTTTGTCATGTTAAATGCTTTGGCTAATTTATGATGCTCTTTTTTTGTAATTTCTATATCAAAGCTTTCAAATGCAGATATTTTTTGTTCACTACTTCCAACCTTATTAGCAACATCACTTAATGTTTGACCGGTTACAATTCTAATTAGTTTAATTAATACTTCTGGATCTTCAGCTACATATTTTTTAGGAGTTGGTATAAAATCATTTTTAACATAAAAATCTGATATTTCAGATATTATTCCAGCTCTTGTATACCCATAGTCCTGAAGATTACTAATTTCTTGAACTTTAGATAAAGGAATATCATATGTTTTGGAAAGCTGATTTATAAGTCTTTTGCTTATATGAACTGAAGAATTCTCTGTTTTCAAAATGTAACTAAGGGAACACTCTGCTTCTTTTGCAACATCAGTTACAGTATATCCAATAGTTAATCTTATTAATTTAAACGTACTATTTAACATATTTTATACTCCCTAATGATTTTTCTAGACTAGTAATAGTTCTATTGTTCTCATTCATATAGTAATTAGAAATCATATAAAATAGCTCCGCCCTACTAGTCCCTTCGTTCTGCTTTTTTATTAATTCTTTTACAACGTTTTCTTGAATATTATATACATTTGAAAGCTTATTAATTGTTCTATCTGTTGTATTTGTCATTAATTGTTCCACTTTATTTATAGTAGAAATACAAACATCAGAATATTTGCTTGCTTCTTTTATAGTGTACTCATTCATAATTCTTATTAGTTTTAATGGTGACTCTGGCATTTCAAAAACATATTTAAGAGCTTCTGTATTAAAAATTTCATTTTGTTCTTTAATAATATAATATTTTGATATTTCATTTATAACAGATGAGATATTATCATTCTTATCATAAAATAAACTTATATTTTCTATTTTAGAAATTGGCATTTGATAAACAAGTGAAAAGCTTTCTAAGACTTTTTGGGGAATAGAAAGTGTCCCTGTTTCAATTCTATTTATATATTGAGGTGTTTTTCCTATTTCAAGAGATACTAGTCTAATATTATATCCCTTTACTATTCTTATTAATTTTAGTGTTTTATTTAACATAGGCATCTCCTATTTGATTATTTTTTGTTTAGTTTTCTCTTCTGGATGTTTTATAAAATAATAATCTAATACTTCAAAAAGCAATTCAGAATAAGAGTATCCTTCTTCTTCAAGCTCTAAGAGTCTTACTATTTCACTAGATAAAATATCAAAAGCCCTAGAATATTTTTTTATATTATTTAAAGAAAACTCTGTATTTCCCTTTTCAGTTTTACAAATAGTAGAAATTGCCACTCCACTTCTTAGTGATGCTTCTGTTATATTTATATCTTCCGCAACCCTAATTGTTTTTATTGTTTTTCCCATATGTTCTTCTTCTGTATTAAAATTAAGAGAAGAAAAATTATACAAATAACATCTTAGTGCCTCAAAAAGTAGTTGTTTATATGAATATTTATTATCATCCAATCTGTTTAGTATGGCTACATTAATATCTGATATATTAAATATAGAAGAAATCTCTTCAATATTTAGACTGCCTCCTTTATAAAAAGAAGACTTTGGTATGTTATTAGCTAAAACAATATCAGAAACGGTTAAATCATTTGCTGCCATTAATACCTTAACTACATTATTAAGCATTACAATTCCCCCTCTAATAGGGCTTATTATAACACTACTGTTCTAGACTTTCAAGTTTTTTGACAAACTCTGGTGGAAGTGGTGAATCAAAAAATAACTCTTCTTTTGTGATAGGATGAACAAATCTAATGGTTTTGGAATGAAGATATTGCCCAAATGAATCTACACTGCTTTTTCTTCCATATACAGGATCACCATGTACTGGATATCCAATGTAATTAAAGTGAACTCTTATTTGATGAGTTCTACCGGTATCAAGTTTACATTCAACTAAAGTATTCTTTTTAAATCTTTTTAATACTCTAAAATTTGTTATTGCTTCTTTACTGCATTTATCTGTAACACACATTTTTTGTCTGTTATTAGGGTCTCTTCCAATAGGTGCATCTATTGTACCAGTGTCATGTTTTATAACTCCATCAACTATAGCCCAATATATTCTTTCAACCTCTTTATTTTTAATCATTTCTGATAATAATTCATGCGTTTTATCGTCTTTGGCAACCAGCATTAAACCACTAGTATCTTTATCAATTCTATGTACTATACCAGGTCTTTCATTATCTATATTGGATAATTTAAACTTATTAGTTAATGCATTAACTAAAGTATCTGTGTAATGTCCTGGTGCTGGGTGAACAACAAGTCCACTTTGTTTATTAATAACAAGTAGATATTTATCTTCATATACTACATCTAGTGGAATATCTAATGGTTCTACTGTAGATGGTTTTGAATTCCTCTTAGTAATTTCAATCTCATCATCAATACTTAATAAAAAACTGCTGTTTACATTTTTACCATTTACTTTAACTAATCCTTCTTTTATATCCTTTTGAATTTTACTACGTGAAATATCTAATTCACGTGCTAAATACTGATCTAATCTAATATTTTCTTCTTTACTCTGTATTTTCATTTCTACTCCTCCAATAAGTTACAATCATTATTCCAACGCTTATAACTATAAGCATATCTGCGATATTAAAGACAGGAAAATCATAACCAAATATAATAAAATCTAAAAAGTCAATTACATATCCCCTAAATATTCTATCAATAAAGTTACCAATTATCCCACCAAGTAACATTCCATAAAGTACTATATCAAGTTTTTTAATGTTGGACTCTTTAAATATAAAACTACATATAAGTCCAAGTGCAAGCACAGTTATTACAACAAGTAAAATAATATTATTATTTAATATTCCCCATGCTGCTCCTTTATTTTGTACATAAGTTATATTAAAAAATCCCTCTATAATTGGATTCTTTTTATATAAAGTAAAATTCGATACAATTAAATACTTTATAATTTGATCAAAAAAAACGCAAACACTTGTAATTAAAATAATTTTCAATTTTTCTTTCATATCAACACCAATATTATTTTATCAAAAAAAAGAAGACTTAACAATATAAGCCTTCTATATTATTAAATAAACATTAATTTTGTATTTTCTTATGATCAGAGTATACCCAATTAGAATCTTCTTTTTTAAATGTTAATGAAAATTTTTCCTCGGTAGTCTTATCATCTTCAGTAATTTTTGTTAAGTATGTAAGTATAACTGTATTTTTTGTAGGCATACTACTGTCTATTTTGGTAATCTGATCTATAGAATCTGGTGCTCCATAGCATTCATAATTAAATGCGACGTCATTTTTTTCTAAATATTCTGGATAGTTGGTTAAATCAAGTTTCTTATCTTTACCAAAATATTTCTTATAAATACTAGTAATTTCTTCTTTTGAATAAAACCTCATTTCATCACAAGATAGATATTCTACACATGGGCTTAAATAAGTATATTCATCTTTTCCTTCATAATCAGTATTTGTATAATCTTTTTTAGTTAGAAGTCCTTTTTCAATTAATTCTTTTCTTATAGAATCATTGCATTTTGTTGGTTTGCCAATTTCATCAACATAGTCCCAAAGATTTCCTGAGCCAGAATAAAAGTTTCTTATTTCGTAGACGTCATCTAATTTAAATTTTGTTTCAATTTCTTTTACTGCTTTTTCTTTTTCTTCCTCTGTTATAGTTGTATTTTCTATATTGTTAGTTTTATTATCTTTTAAATTATCTTGATTTGAATATATTATATATCCAATTGATGCGATTAATAAAACTCCTAATATTATTGTTACTACCATTAAACCATTATTTTTCTTTTCCATCTTTATATTCTTTCCTTTCTTATTTTATATATTTATTTTACACCCCCCCCCCAACGCTTTTTCAAGTTAGAATTCATTGTTAGGGCATGCTTTACACTAAAAGTGTAAAGGGCAAGTATTTTACTACTTGCCCAGGTTATAAATTATTTATTAAGTTCTTCTTCAATTCTCATTAATTGGTTATATTTACAAATTCTATCAGTTCTAGACATTGAGCCTGTTTTAATTTGACCTAAATCAAGTCCAACTGCTAAATCTGCGATTGTTGTATCTTCTGTTTCTCCGCTTCTATGAGAAATTATTGTCTTATATCCATTATTTCTTGCAAGGTCAATTGTTTCTAGAGTTTCGGTAATTGTACCTATTTGGTTTACTTTTAATAGAATTGCGTTACCTGCGTGTTTATCAATTCCCATTTGAAGACATTCTTTATTAGTAACAAATAAATCATCTCCAACAAGTTGGATTTTTGAACCAAGACGTTCTGTGATTTTAGTAAATCCTTCCCAATCGTTTTCATCAACTGGATCTTCTATTGAAATAATTGGATATTTATTTACTAGATCTTCATAAAAATCAATTAATTCATCTGTAGTAAGGCTTCTTCCTTCTCCTACTAGATTATATTTACCATCTTTGTAAAATTCACTTGCGGCAACATCTATTGCAAGTTTAACATCAACTCCTGGAGTATATCCTGCTTTTTTGATTGCTTCAATGATAAGTTCAAATCCCTCAGTGTTTGACTCTAAGTCTGGCGCAAATCCGCCTTCATCACCAACACCAGTCGAAAGTCCTCTATCATTTAATACTTTCTTTAAATTGTGGAATACTTCAGCACCAACACGTACTCTTTCTTTTATAGTATCTCTAATTGGAATTATCATAAATTCTTGGAAATCAAGTTTATTGTCTGCATGTGCACCACCATTAATTATATTCATCATTGGTCTTGGTAGTGTTGTTCCTTCACCAATATACTTATATAATGGCATTTTCTTAGATAGCGCAGCTGCTTTTAGTGTTGCCATAGAAATACCTAATATTGCATTAGCTCCATATTTAGATTTTGTTTTTGTTCCATCAGCTTGTATCATTGCATAGTCAATAGTTTTTTGATCATATGCATCAAGTCCTACTACTACTTCTTTTAATGGACCATTTACATTGGCAACTGCTTTTTCTACGCCTTTACCCATATATCTAGATCCACCATCTCTTAGTTCTAGGGCTTCACGTTCACCAGTTGAAGCTCCACTTGGTACTATTGCTCTACCCATAGTTCCATCTTCTAGATATACATCAACTTCTACTGTTGGATTTCCTCTTGAATCCAAAACTTCTCTTCCTACTACATTAGTAATTTTCATATTATTCCTCTTTCCTATCTACTTTTTCCTTCTAATTCTTTAGTATCTTCATAATCTTTTACATGATACTTGATTCTAAGCTTTAATTCATCTTCTAGAATTGCGATTTTTTTCTCAAGTAATGCGAATTTTTCTTCTTGAATATACTTTTTATATTTATTTATAAGCTCCATTCTAAACTTTTCAGCTTGATCAAGAGCTAAATAAAGGCCATCTCCAGATTCATCATCATCATTATCACAGACAAATGAAATCATATTAACTAAATAAGCAAATTTTCTTTTTACTTTTTTATCAACCATTTTCTCAATTAAAGAAGGATTAATCAAAATCATTCTATTAACATTTATTGCATCTTCAAATTTAACGTTATTTTTAGGAGATATATTATAGCCCTTTACTTTATCATATTCAAAATATTTAATTTCTTTTTCATCTTTGTTCTTAACTACTAAGAATTTTTGATTAACTGGCATCTTTAATCACCTCTTTTAGTAAATCTGGTCTTCTTTCTTTTGTCCTTTTGATTTGTTGTTCTAATCTATATTTTTCTATTTCTTTATGGTTACCAGAAGTTAATACATCAGGAACTTTCATTCCTCTAAAATCTCTTGGTTTAGTATATGTTGGATAATCGAGTAAATTATTATTAAATGAATCATATTCATGTGACTCTTTTTCTATTACCCCATCAATAAGTCTAGTTATTGAATCTGTTATAACCATACTTGGTATTTCTCCACCGGTTAAAACATAATCACCAATACTAATTTCACTATCCGCAAGTGTTCTTATTCTCTCATCAAATCCTTCATAGTGACCACATATTAGTATTATGTGTTCTTCTTTAGAATACGAATAAGCCATTTCTTGATTATATGTTTTTCCATCTGGTGTTAGTAAAATTACTTTTGTATTTTCTGTTTTTAAGTCTTCAACTGCATCAAATATAGGTTGTGGAGTAAGAACCATACCTGCTCCCCCACCATATGGAGTATCATCTACTTTTCCATGTGGATCTAGTGTATAATCTCTAAAATTAATTACATTAATTTGAACTAGGTTTCTTTTTATCGCACGATTTATAATCGATTCATTTAAAAAGCCATCAAACATAGAAGGAAATAGTGTTAATATATCAATTCTAATCATACTATACCTCCCTTGTAAATGTTATTTTTTTATTTGATTCATCAATATTTTTAATAAAGTCTTTATGATATGGAATAAGCGTTTTCTTACCATCATTCATGATTTCAACCACTTTATAGTTAACTCCTGTATTATATATTGAAGTAACATACCCTATAAATTTATCCATAACATATGCTTCCATTCCTATTATATCACAAATAAGTATATCATCACCAAAATTTATCTCTGCTTTATCTATATATACATTTTTTTTCATATATTTTAAGACTTCATTTATATTGTTATAACCAGAAAGAGTTATCATATCATATTGTTTATGATGCCTATATGTATTTATAACCTCATGACAATGGTTTTGCCCTATATATATATTTATACCTTTTTTAAATACTTTGTCTTTATGTTCAAAATCACTAATTAGCTTAATCTCACCCTTTATACCATGAGTACTAACTATTTTACCAATATATACATATTCCATATTTATACCTCCAAACTCTTTATATGACGTTTTTGTATTTCTTCTTGTAGTGCTACACAAGTTGGTATATTTAAATTATATACAAGATATTTTTCTAGATCCATTTGCTTTTCTGGCATGTAATTTTTACATATATCATATAAAATATTTTGTGCTTTAAATATATATGTATTTAGAATTAAATCTCTATGAAAATCAGATATCGCAGCAATATCACAATATTTAAAAAATTTATATGCTGTTTTTTGATCTGTGTGTTTAGAAATAAACTCATTTATAGGAAAGAACCCATAATTAAAGAACATATATTTCATTTCTTCTTCTCCTATTAATATTTCTAATTGATGTGCAAGTATATTTGCATACAAATAAGATGTAGTACAAGAATCATCATTTATATCATAATTATATGTTAAAAAGTTATTATTAAGGTGCCTACTGCATAACAGTTCAACATATCCTTCAGTTATTCCTTCTCCAAGATTTATGCCAAAATTAGATGAATATAAAAAACCACTATATAGTTCATTTTTATCTTTATTATAGTAAGAAGATGCAATATGTATTAATTCATGATATGCAGGTAAAAGCTTTGCATCCTTTAAAATACATAAATTATTTTTATAATCTAATTTATAATAACCTTCACAATTAATACTATCTGTGATTTTAAATTCTAAAGTCTCAAGATTATGATATAAAGCGTTTGTATAATTACTTAGATATTTATCATATATATTTAAAACTTCTAGTAATATTTCTTTATTATTTTTAGTTTTTATATTTTCTAAAGCTGCTTTTCTAGTTGAATTATAATACTCCCCTGTGTTATTTTTATTAAGTTTAAACTTAACTTTTGGAATAGGACTAAATACATTAAATCTAGTCAACATTTTTATTTAATTCGTATAATAGAATACTAGTTGCAACCGCAACATTTAAGCTTTCTACTTTATCATTCATATCAATATATAAAAACCTATCACATAAAGCTGATACTTCACTACTTATTCCATTTCCTTCATTTCCCATAACAAGAGCGTATTTTTTTCTATCTTTTTTTGGAAGAGTACTTACATCACTTCCATATTCAACCTTAGTTCCATATATTGGATATTCTTCTTTTTTTAACTTAGTAATTGCCTCTTTTAAATCCATGTTTACTATGTTTAAGTGAAATATCATTCCTTGAGTAGAGCGAAGTACTTTAGGATTGTACAAATCAACTGTATCTAGGCTAGTAACTATTGTATCAACGTTAAAAGCTAAACTACTTCTAATAATTGTACCTAAATTACCAGGATCTTGTACTCCGTCTAATAGAAGAATTTTATTTCCTGTTACTTCTTTATTATCATTCATTTTACATAGTCCCATTACTTTTGATGGATTATCAAGTGAAGAAATCTTATTAATTATTTCATTGGTCACATATATAGTTGGTACATCAATTGGTAAAACCTCATCTTTTTCAAGAATTAACTCTATTAAATTCCCACTTTTATATGCTTCTAGCACAAGGTGCATTCCTTCTACTATGAAAGTTTTTGTTTTCTTTCTATATTTTCTATCTTTTAATTTTATATAACTTTTAATTCTATCATTATCTAAACTAGTTATAAGCATATTTATCACCTAAAATTATTATAATATATTTTTAATATTCTTTCATCATTTTTCTAATCTTTTTATAATCAGGACAATTTTCTTCTACTAACATCCAAAACTCTTTAGAGTGATTAGCGTGAATAAGATGTGATAATTCATGTACAATTACATAGTCTAAACACACTATATCTTTTCTAATTAATTCTAAATTTAGGGTTACTCTATGAGTTTTAGTATTACATACTCCCCATCTACTTTTCATATTTCTAATAGTTAATGTTGGATATGGAATAGTTCTAGAAAACTCTGAATAGACTTTATCTAATCTACTTTTAAATAATTTAGTAGCTTCATTTTTTAAATATTTGTCAACGTTAACACTCTTTCCAATAAAAACCTTATCATTACCAAAGGAAATAGTATCGGAATTTACATACACAATATCATATTTATGTCCTAAATAATAAAATGATGAGGCATAATTTTTCTTTGCTTTTACTTTATTAATCATTTTAGTAACTGATGTTATGTTCTCATTAATAATTTTTTCTATTTCTTTTGAAGTAATAAATATACTAGTAGTAACTACAATTTCTAAATCATCATTTACTCTTATATAAGTATTTTTGTTCCTTGCTTTTTTTATTACATTAATTTTATATTTCTCATTATCTATTTCTAAATACATGTTACTTCACCAATATCTATTTTAGAATAAATTCTAAATATAAACAAGAAAAAAGGACTATAAATGTCCTTCGTTAATCATTATTTTATTAGAGAATATATTGGTTTCTCTTTCAAATATTAAATATGTATAGTAATATTCATTTGTATACTTTATTAGTATTTTTATAACTTACTCTCTCATCATCTTTGCCATCAATATCTATCTGTTTTAATACAAAATTAGTATATGCCTTCTTATCTATAGTTTTATTATTAATTGCTTCTTCATTAAAGTAACATTTACCAGTTAGAGTAGTAACTATTATTGCTCTTTTTTATAATTTAGATAAACATATACTAAAACCCAAAAAAGGGAGAATACTATTCCCCCATTAAGTGCTCCTAATATACCTTTAATAAAATTTTTTCAAGAATCCTCACTATTCAATTGGAACTTCTATTTCAGTTACATTGCCAAGGTTATCAGTTGCGGTAACTGTAAAGTACTTATTAAGTCCTACTTTTTTAGTATATTTATAACTATGTCCTTCTCTTAATATATCTTCTGAATCAAATCTATTTCTCTTACTCCAAGTAAGATCAGGAACTTTTTTTAGGATTCTTTGTTTATATTTAATTGTATCTAAATTTAATCCTGATTCGTTATCTGTAATAGTAAATTCTATTGACTCTACACTTTCTTTTCCTTTTTTGTCTTTAGTTTTAATAAGATTATATTTAATAGTTGGTCCTTTAGTATCAATATATACATTTACCTTACATGTATTTGTATTACCAACTTTATCACTTATAGTTATAGTTGATGTTGCCATAGTGGTATTAAATGTTTTTGTAAATGTTGAAGAACTACAACCACTTTCATTATCACTACATACTACTTTAATAGTACGTGCATCTTTTGTCCAAGTAGTAGAAGCCCCAATTATCTCATCACATTTTGGCTTAGTATTATCAATATTCTTAATTGACACTTGTTTTACTTCAGAGACTACACCCGTGTTAGTGTTCTTTACAACTACTTTTACATTAGTATTTGAACTAAATGTTTTAGAATTTGATGATTGATAAGATTTACCTCCATCAAATGAATAATTTAGTTTAGCACTTTTAACTGTTGATTTTGCGCTAACTTTTAATGTTACACTCTTAGTCCATTCACTAGTGTTTCCTGCAACTCCTGAAATTGTAATACTTTCATGTTCTACAGGTGGTTTGGTAGGAGCGGGTTCTTGACTAGGTTCTTGATTATTATTTTGAGTGTTATTTTGATTATTGTTGTTTTGTTTGTTGTTGTTTTGATTGTTGTTGTTTTGTGTATTGTTTTGAGTATTTTGATTATTATTTTGTGTATTGTTTTGAGCATTATTTTGTGTATTTTGATTATTATTGTTAGAAGAATTTGAATTATCATTTGTTCCACCAACATCTTCATCTAAAGAGAATGCTTGAAATGATATATTACCTACTTTATCTTTTGCCCAAACATAATAAACTTTTGTTGATGTTGCATTATATTTTATTACTGTATCATTAGTAAGCTCAACTGCATCCCACTTTGTTGGAAGATCTGCACTTTCTGTTACAATAATGTTTGTTATTCCTGATAGAGGATCTTTTATATCAATTGTGATTACTCCATTATCTTTATCAACAGATTGAACTTTTATTTCTGGACCTTCATTATCAACTTTATCTAATTTAGCAGTATAAATTGCTGATATATTGTTATTAATATCTTTTGTTACAATATATAATGTTCTGTTTGTATCAACAGTTATAGAATCTTCTTTTTGCCAAGTTGCACCTGCATCAAAACTATATGCACTATCTGCCATTTCATTTTGGAATGTTGTATCTACCTTAACAACCGTTTCTTTAACCCAATCAGCTGGAATACCTGTAACATCATTAATAATAGGTGCATCATTTCCTATTCTTGCAACTATAAAAGTATATTTTTTGTTTTTAAGAGAAATGACTATATTTTTAATTTCATTCTTATTAATTAGTATACTTTTATTACATTCTGAAATGTTAACCTCTTTATTTTTGTATTTACAAATTAATTTAATAGAATCGTTTCTACTTTCAATTGTGTAAGTATCAGTATTCTTATCAAATTTTTCGTTAATAGTTCCGCCCTCAACTACAATACTATCAATATCAGTAATAGTGGTGCTTTTTGAAGAGATTAGTTTATATACTAAAACACCTATAGACGCTAATATTCCTAGAATGATTATAATAAGTAAAACAACAAATATTTTACTTTTTTTATTACTATCATCTGGTTCTTCAACAGTACTATTGCTGTCAAGTGGTTCAAAAGATGGATATTGATAAGCATCATTGTTTCCAGTTGCATTATAAGAATTTAAGTTGTTATTATCATTATTTTGATTATAATCATATGAACTAGTATCAATATTTTCATTAATGTTTGATGCATTATAATCATTTCTTGCATTTAAATCATTTTGTGTATTATTATTTTCAAAATCATTATTATTGTTATAATCGTTATACATAAGAAACCTCCGTTATTATAATTACATTATAATACAACATAAGAATAAAATAAACATATTTTTTACATAATTCTAATTCAAATGTAAAGAATAATATTGGAGAGTGAAATATGAATATAAATATAAGAGAACATATAATTAATAACTTTAAAAATGATGATGTTAATGTATTAAGACGTGCGATTGAAGAATCAATAAATGAAAAAGATGAGATCGCATTACCAGGTATGGGAGTGTTCCTAGAAATAATATGGGAAGGTGCCTCCGAAGAGACAAAAAATAAGCTACTTTCTATCTTAGAAGAGAATATTATTAAAAAATAATGTAAAATAGTGCAAAATGAATTGGTTTTTATTTACTAATTCATTTTTTCGTTATACTCTTTTATTATAAGAGAGGGTTTTATGGAAGAAGATATACTTAAAGTTATTGAAAATTCAAAACAAAGTGGCATCAAATTAGAAGATGTAATAGGAAAATTTAAATCTATAAATGAAGAGGAAATCGAGTGTGAAGTTTCTCTTTTAGAAAAAGAAGGAAAGATATATAAAAATTGTAATGGCTATTATATAGTGCTTGATAAAGATTTAAAAATTAGCACATTATATTGTAGTCACAAAGGAAGAAGATATGTAACTGATAATAACACTATCTTTTTTGTAGATAGCAAAGATATTAATGGAGCTTTAGACTTTGATAAAGTTATATTTAGACCAAACGAAAAAAACAAAACTGCAAGAGTTGAAAAAATTATTGAAAGACAAAACGATATTGTGGTTGCGGAGGTTATATCTACTACTAATGGTAAAATACTATCAACAATAAATACTCCAGAAAAAATTAATATACATATTAGACAAGGCGAATTAGAAAAATATTATGATGGGGATAGATTAGTTGTAAATGTAGAAAGCTACTCTACCCCAAATGAAATAAAAGGAAAAATAATTGAAAAATTAGGAAACAAAAAAGAGCCTAATATTGAAGAGGTAACAATTGCAGCTAGTAGAGGTTTTACTACAAAATATAGTAAGGAATATTTAGATGAATTAGCAACTATTCCGGATAAAGTTACTGATGAAGATATTAATGAAAGATTAGATTTAAGAAGTGATGATATATTTACAATAGATAGTGAAAGCACAAAAGATATGGATGATGCAATATCTGTAAAAGTTTTAGATAATGGTAACTATGAGTTAGGAGTACACATTGCTAATGTGTCACATTATATAAAAAAAGGAAGTGCAATATATGAAGATGCAATAAAAAGAGGAAATAGTGCTTACTTTGCTAATTCTGTTATACCAATGTTACACTTTGATATATCAAATGGAATATGTTCTCTTAACGAGGATGTAGATAGACTGACTAAAAGTTGTATAATGGAAATAAATAAAAAAGGAAAAGTAGTAAACTATTATATTGCGGATTCAGTAATTCATTCTAAAAAGAAAATGACTTATGAAGATATAAATAAAATTTTTGAGGATGGCGTTATTACAAGCGAATACCTACCCTATTATGATAGTCTTAAAATATTAAAAGAATTAACAATGATATTAAAAGAAAAACACGAGAAAGATGGTTATATTGCCTTCGCAAGTAATGAAATTAAAACAATAGTTGATAACAATGATGAAACATTAGGCTTTAAAAATGTTCATCAAGGCATTGGTCAAGAAATGGTAGAATATTCTATGATAGCTGCAAATGAGACAGTTGCGGGACATGTATTTTGGATGAGACTTCCTTTTATATATAGAATACATAATGAACCTAAGGAAAAAAGAATTGAAGAAGCAATGGAAATTGCTAAAAAAATAGGATATAGATTTAGTAAGATAAAAGATATGGGTGGTAGTCACTTACTTCAACAAGTAATAAAACAACTATCTGTTAAAGAGGAATTTCAAGCACTGTCTCAATTTTTCGTAAAAACTATGCCTAGGGCTCTTTATTCCACTGAAAATATTGGTCACTTTGCGTTAGCACTTGACTTTTATACTCACTTTACTTCCCCTATTAGAAGAGGTTGTGATCTTATGGTTCATGAATTATTAGATTTATATGATAAGGATATTTCTTATGTTAACTTTGAGGAATTAGAAGATGAACTGGCTATAATATCTGAACACATTTCATATACAGAAAGACAAGCCGGTATGGTGGAATATGAAATAAATGCCCTTAGAATGGTTAAATTTATGAAGGAAAATATAGGTAAAACATATAAAGCAAGAATTCATGACATAACTCCACTAAATGTACAAATTGTTTTAGAAAACAATGTTATTGGAACTGTGCCAATAGACTTTGTAGGTGGTGGTGGATTCTATTATATGGATGCTAGCAAATCATTAAAGCGTGGAAAATCAACTTATTGCATAGGAAATAATGTTATTTGTACTGTTATAGATATTGATGAAGAAGATAGAACAGTAATTTGTTCTATAGATAGAAATCTTACTAGAGAACACGCTAAACAAAAAGTTAAAAAATTATAAAAAAAATTGGAGTTAATTCCAATTTTTTTATTTTATATAATATGCTTTTGAATAACAAGTTGATGAATTACCATCTTTATCACGAGATACTATTTTAATCATTCTCATTCCTTTGTTACTTAATCTAATTTGTACAGTACTATTAAATGTTGCATAGTATCTATATTTTTGATTAATGTTATTCATAATATTTGATTCATTAATATATACATCATAACTTACAGTATCTTTAGATGGTATAATTTTAATTAAAACTTTTTCATTAGTCCATGTCTTGTCATTTATACTTTTACCGCTTTCAGTTTTAGCTGATAATGTAGGACAAGCTGGTTTAATTACTACAGTAAATTGATAACTACTTGAAATAGCACTGTTACCTACTCCTGTTGTTACCCTAACACTATAGTTACCATTTGAAGATGCTTTATAAGTTTTGTTTGTTGCGCCATTAATTACTTTGCTATTTTTATACCATTGATATTTGTAGCCACTAATACTACTATTAGGATTAGTAACTGCATTTAAAACCACACTATTTGAAGTTTTGTTTGTTGCATTTATTGACACACTTGGTTTTGTATTATCTATTTTGCTAATTATTACTTTTTTACTTGTTTTATTACCCTTTATATCTCTAATTACTATATTTACTGTTTGGTTATTAGTAAATGTCTTACTATTTGAACTTTGATAAGTTTTACCTCCATCAAATGAGTAAGCTTTCGAGTTAAGGCCATTACTACTAGAAGTCTCTACTGTTAATGTAACTGATTTAACCCATTTTGAACTATTTCCATTTACTTTAGTTATAGATAAAGTATATGGTGCGGGCTTTTTATTATTGTTTGATGAAGTATTATTTTTATTAGTTGTTGTATTTTTCTTCTTATTTGTAGTATTTTTGTTTGTATTTTTATTTGTTGTATTTTCTTTTTCTTCTTCTATGTTAACAGTAAATACATTTGATGCGATTGGAGTTTGCATTCCTTCTTTACTAATTTCAACATAGTAATCACCAGTAGAAGTTACTTTATATTCACTACTAGTAGCTCCTTCAATTTTCTCATTATTTTTATACCATTGATAAGTTACAATACTATCTGAAGGTAATACATAAGAAGTTAAAACTGCTTCTTTTACCTTTTGAGTATTATTGTTATCAATTGTAGAAGTAATTTGAACAACTGGAGTTTCACTACACTCTTCTTTTGTAATACTTATTTTATATGTTCTAACGCCTTTATCTTCAGCAATTACAGTGATTGTATGAGTTAATGATTTATCATACAATGTTATTCTTTTATTACATCCACTAGTTGTTGCTTTTGCACTTTCACTAGCGCATGAGATAGCCACTACATCTTCTTTAGTAGTTAGTGAATAAACTGTAGTGTTTTTATCAAATGCTGGAGTTAAGGTTGCATTATTAACTTTTAAATAACTTAAATAATTATTACTACTTTTAGTTTTCATACCACATGATATTACTAAAACTAGTATTATAACTATAATGATGATAGCACCAAGTAAAATTAAAAGTTTTGGTTTTCTATCTTCACCATCATTATATAAACTATTATCCTCTTCATATTTACTCATATATATACATCCCCTTCATTAGTTGCTTATTATACTACAAAACTGTCAAAAAGTAAAGTTTTTATGTATAAAAAGCAAACAAAAGAACGATATTTCTATCATTCTTTTAGCTTTTTTGATTATTTATCTCTTAATTTAGCATCTAATTTAGTAGTTACATCATTAATAATCTTATTAAACACTTGCATTACTTCATCTTCAGTTAGAGTTCTACTTGGGTCTTCAAATTTTAATGAATACGCAATTGATTTTTTGCCAGGTTCAACATTTTCTCCAACATATACATCAAACACATCTATGTTTGTAAGAAGTCTACCACCTGATTTTTTTATTACTCCAACTATTTCTTCTGAAGTAGTTTCCTTGTTAACTACAAATGCTAGATCTTTTTCAATTCCAGGGTATTTTGAGATTTCTTTATATTTTAGTTGTTTTGTTTTTTTATTATAAAGTTTAGTCATTGATATTTCACAAACATAAACTTCATCTTTCATATAACTTGGATGAACTCTACCAATTATACCTATTTCTTCTCTATCAAGTAATATTTTAGCACTTATTCCAGGATGAATTTCTGGATATGTTTCAGTTACAAAAGTATATCTATTCTTATATCCTAGGTAATTAAGTAGATTTTCTACTATTCCTTTTAATACGTAAAAGTCTACTTTTAGAGATGAGCCTTGCCAGTTATTAGTTAAGTAGTTACCTTTCATTAAGATGGCTACTTTTACATCTTCTTCATATGATTTATTATATGTTTTAGCTATTTCATAGATTAATACATCTTTTACTTTTCTTGCCTTGTTATATTCATAGGTTGAAACAAGTGATGGTAGTAAAGTGGTTCTTATTATTGATTTATCAACACTCATCGGATTAGGTAATACAATTTGTTTCTTATCTTCATATCTAAACTTACTAGCTAATTCAGGACTGGTTAATGTATAAGTTTTAACCTCATTTAATCCTAGAGTTCTAAGTCTTCTAGAAATACTTTTTCTAAGTCCAACATCACCAACATATACTCCACGTCTAGTCTTTACAGTTGGTAGTGTGCTTTTTAAATTGTGATATCCATAAAGTCTACCGATTTCTTCTGCGATATCATTAACATTAGGATCAATATCAATTCTTCTATTAGGAATAGTTACAGTAAAAATTCCATTATCATATTTATACTCAAAATCTAATCTAGCTAATTCTACTTTTACATCATCATCTGTAAGATTAAGTCCTAGTAGAGTGCTTACTTCTTGAGTTTTAAAACTAACTACTTTTGGAGTTTTATCTATAACATCGTATACTACTTTGCCTTGTTCTACCTCTGCGGATGCATATTCTTCTAGTAGGTGACACGCTCTATCAAGCGCTAGAATAGTATATTCATAATCAAGACCTTTTCCATATCTTATAGAAGCTTCACTTCTTAAGTTTAAGTTTGATGCAGTATATCTAATACTAACAGAGTCAAATATAGCGCTTTCTATTAATATATCAGTAGTATTTTCATCTACATCAGTATTTTCTCCACCCATAACACCCGCTATGCAAACAGGTTTTTCTCCATCAGTTATAACTATATCTTTACTTGTTAGGGTTCTATTTACTCCATCAAGTGTAGTGATTTCTTCATTATCTTTAGCATCTCTTACTAATATATTAGTACCAAGTTTTTCTAAATCAAAGAAATGTAGGGGTTGTCCAAATTCTAACATTACATAATTAGAAATATCAACTACGTTATTTATAGAACGCATTCCTGCGCTTTTAAGTCTTCTTTTTATAAAGTCAGGGCTTTCTTTAATTACTACATTTCTAACTATTTTAGTACTGTAGTATGGGCATTTATCTGTTTCTACTGCTACTTTCACAAATTTAGATATATCTTCACCACTAGAAGTATAGCTAACATCTGGTAGTGTTACTTTTTTATTTAATATAGAAGCTATTTCATAAGCAAAACCTATATGGTAATAACAATCATTATTTCTATGTTTATGAATGTCTAATTCGTACATTGTATCGTTTGTACCTAGGTATTTATTAGCGTCATCTCCAGGTTTTAAATCTGTATGAACTTCTTCTATTCCCTTGTTATAGTTTTCTTCTGTTTTTTCTTCTACTCCAAGTTCAAATAAAGCACATATCATACCATTTGACTCTTCTCCACGTATTTTACCTGCCTTGATTTCAAAGTCTCCAGGTAATACACATCCAGGTAGTGCAACTATTACTTTAATTCCACTTCTTACATTAGGTGCTCCACATACTATTTGAGTTATAGTATCACCAACATTAACTTTACAAATATGTAAGTGGTCACTATTAGGATGCGCTATACAACTAACAACTTCACCTATTACTAAATGATCTATATGACTAGTTATAACTTTTTCTACATTTATACCTGCTTTGGTAATTTTTTCTGCAAGTAATTTTAAATCTTCACCATCTAAATTGATGTAATCCATTACCCATTCTAAACTTATCATCTTAATCTTCCTTTCTGTCAAAATTTTCTAATTCTCTCAAATCTGTTTGATAGAATGTTCTAATATCATTAATTCCATATTTTAACATTGCTAGACGTTCAGCACCAAATCCAAATGCAAATCCGCTCCATTCGTCAGGATCATATCCACAATTTCTAAGTACATTAGGGTGAACCATACCCGCACCACTTACTGTAATCCAGCCTGTATTTTTGCAAAGTGGGCATCCACTACCCTTACATGCAAAACAAGTGATATCTGTTTCTACAGAAGGTTCAGTAAATTGATAATAACTTGGTCTAAATCTAGTTTCTATATCTTCACCAAATAATTTTTTTACAATAACATCAAAAGTTCCTTTTAAATCAGATAAACTGATATTTTTATCAACTAATAGTCCTTCTATTTGCATAAATTGATGAGAATGAGTTGCATCATCAGCATCTCTTCTATATGTTTTACCAGGGCAAATCATTCTAATTGGTTTATTTCCACCTGCAGCTAGCATAGTTCTTGCTTGTACTGGAGATGTTTGACTACGAAGAAGAATGTTTTCATCTTCAATATAGAATGTATCTTGTGCATCTCTTGCTGGATGTCCTTTTGGAATATTTAAAAGCTCAAAGTTATAATGATCTTCTTCAATCTCAGGTCCATCTACTACATCATATCCCATAGACATACATATTTCTTCAACTTCTTCAATTACTTTTTCTAAAATATTTGGAGCTCCTGTTTTAATAGAAGTTGCAGGTAATGTTATATCTATTTTTTCTTTTTCTAATTTTTTATTTATTTCTAGTGTATTTAATTCCTGTAATTTAGCCTCATAGTTTTCATTAAAAGTAGTTCTAACAGTATTAACTTGCATACCATATTCTTTTTTATCAGTTGCATCTTTGATACCACTTTGTAATTCAGTAATAATACCTTTTTTACCCATGTATTCTACTTTTAAATTATTTAATTCATTAACTGTTTTTGCTTTAGCTATTGATTCTTTTATTTCACTACATAATAGTTCAACTTTCTCTTTCATTATATCCCTCCTAAAATTAAAAAACATTCTATATCTAAGGACGAATTACCGTGGTACCACCTTAGTTTATAGAATGTCTATACACTTAATCTCTTAACGCGAGTAACGTTTATTATTAATAAAAGCTATAGGGTGAATTCATAGGTATTTATTTATTGTCTTTCACCAAAACTGACAACTCTCTTAAAATAAATATTATCTACTACTATTTCCTAATTACAGCAATTAATATCAATGAAGTAATTATAACACAACTCTTTTAACTCTTCAAGTCCTTAAAATTTACTCCTAACATACCAACTATACTAGCGCTTTGAAATGGATCAATTATAATTCCTTTTAGGGAATAATTATCAAATATAATTCCTTCTATGTTTGAATCTGAAAAATCTACATTAGTAAGTTTTGTTTTAAGAAATTCACATCTATAAAAATTATTCTTAGAAAAATTTATATCTTTAATTTTAACACAATTAAATGAAGCATCTGTTAAATCAGTATTTTCTATAGAAACTTTATTTATAATAGAATCTGAAAAATTAATATATTTTGCCTGACATTTATTAAACAATACATCCCTAACTGATGAATCTATAAATGTTGTACCTACTAATTTACAATTTATGAATTCTACTCTACTAATTAGTCTTTTGTTAAATTCTTTATTAGATAAATCGCATGAATCAAATATTACATCAATCAAATCAACGTTATTTAATTCAATATTAGAAAAATCTATGTTTTTAAAAATACAACTATCAAAAGTAACATCACTTATTACTATCTTTTCATCAGGTTCTGTTTCAATAATAACATTACTAAATGAATTGTTAAGTGCTTCATTAAAATTAGAATCACTACAATTTATGGTCTTAGGCCTATTCAATTTCAAATGAATCAACCTCCTCTACCGATTATGCATTCTCTATCTACTATAACATTAAAAGCTTTATACATTTAATAAGCTTCCTTTTTACTACCATTTTAATTATATTAAAACAAACAAATGTTTGTCAATATATTTTTTTGCTTTTAACACAAATTCCTATTAAATAAAAATAAAAGAGAGGAAATTAAATTCCATCTCTTCTAATGTTAATCAAATATATTTATTACTTTGTCTCTGTTAGCTCTATTAGTTAAAGCATTATTAACTTTTACATAAATTTTTTCTGGAGTTTCATCATGATTTTTTTCAATTACATCAAGTTTATAGAAAAAGTCTTCTAAATTGTTTGATTCAACTAATGGATATATAAGTTCAAAATTTGCACCCCATAGATTATTTGATATACGTTCCTCGCAATTATTAAATAATGGGAAAATACTTAATCCAACCGGTATATCGCTATCTGTATTAACAAGTTGCCCATAACAAGCTTTTTCTATAAAAAACTTTTTAAGTGAATATGCTTCTTCCCCTAAGGCAGAAAAATTCATTTTAGATACCATTTTTAAAATATATAATGTTTCTTCTGAGTGATTTTGATAAAATTCCCTCATAAATTGAATCAAATTTATTTTTTCGTTAACACTTAAATCTTCTGCAAGTGCAGTATTTTCTTCAATCGTAAGAGCTTTATATTTATCTTTTATAAAATTATCTGAGGTATTTAGATTGCTTCCAACAAGTTTCATAAGCGATAATTGTTCATCAAAACTACAATTAGTAAGAAGATTCTTATCAAGCGCTATCATAAGTAATACTTTTGATTTTGATTCATTATATCCTTTTAATCCAAATGTATCTTTTTTTGAGATGAATTCAAGTGCTGTATCAAAAAGAGACTTAACTTCATCTTTACTTCTATTATCTCTTAATACTTCATAATTAATAATACTTTCAAGTTCATAAACAGAACCTTCTACTTCAGATTTTGTCTTATTTTTTCTAATAGAATAACAAACACCAGCAATATAATCTACTACCCATTTTTCATTTTTATTTATAAAGTTATAAAACTTCTCTTTGTCAGTAACTTCTTTAGAAAGCCACTTTAACTTCAAACTATCCATAATTTCCCCCTTAATTTTGCTTAATTAGCACTGGTTTCATATTATAACACACTTTTATTTAAAGTGAACTACTTTTTTAGCTTTCTTTTAAAAGTTTTATTTTCTTGTTCCATCAAATCTAAATATTCATCTATTTTTTCTTCAGTTTCATTTTGCTTTTTAGTAGAATTTGTTTCTTTTAAATCATTATTATACTTTTCTAACATAAGTTTTAACTTTGAATCAGTCAAAATACTACTGTTATACGATTTTCCATACTCACTATCATAATCATTAATAACTTCACTAAACAAAAAGTTACATAGATTAACATTAGATGTATATGAATCGTTTGAAACAATTCTATGTATATCATATACTTTGCTTTCCAATCTAGCCTCATTACTATCAGTTATTAATGATATTTTACTTATAAACTCCAATTTTTCTCTAAATGGCAACTTAGATGATGCTACTATTTTTTTAGCATACATTAGCTTGATTTTTCCCTCATTATTAAGTGGAGAACTGGTAGATGCAACCTCATCCATAAGAAGTAATTGACATCCCATAGATCCCATAAATGAAGAGCCTTTTATATTTAATAATTCTTCATTAGTAACCATATCAATTAACATTTTAAATTTAATATCATCTAATTTAGAATGTGGAAATTTATATACATCAAGTGCCTTATCTATTAAATTTTTTCTTTCTGAAAGGGTTCTATGACTAATTAATTCTTCATTATTAATAGTATTAACAAGCATAGAAAAAAGCATGTTAATATTAACATATCTCTTCTTATAACAAGAAGTTGCTATATATTCTAATGTGTTTATATCATTTGTTGTAATAAATTCATAAAAAGCTTCTTTATCATCAATTTTTTTTGATAACCATTTAATTTTTTTTATGTCCATTTTCATACTCCCTATTTAATATCTTTGCTTTTTCAGTTATTTTCTCAAAATCAGCAAGTTTTTCTTCTATAGGCTTTTTTATAAACTCTTCATTTTTTATCATACATTGCATTTGTCCAAACGTTACAGTGTCTGCATTTACAAATTGTTCCATAAGAATTTTTAGGCCTTCTATATCATCCTGTTTTACCTTTTTTATAAATTCAGTAGAAATAAGAAATACATATATGTTTTTTGCGTTTATTAATATTGGTAAAAGTTCCATATTTTCATCATTAAATGTATCTTTAAAATGAGAAAGTTTTTTAAATAAAGAAAAATCATTAAGTAACTCAAAATGACCACTATAATCATCAATTATATAATTAACCATAGCCTTTCTAAGTTCATGCTCCATATCGCCAAATTTACTATAATCTTGTTTAAATACATCTTTTAAATTAAGATACTCAAAAAAGTTTTCTAAAATACGTGGTGGAAGATTGGGTTTTACATCTGATTTATTAACCAAATCCAACATCTTTGTTTTTTCTTCATCAGTAAATCCTGGATAACAAATTATAGCTTTCTTAGCGTCTAAGCAACAATCAATATGTATTTCATCAGTAAATGCAGTCTCTAACATAATAGATTTGATTGCTGCATCGCTTAAATACTTAGGATCAATATTAATTATATCAAACAAAGCTTGAAGTCTTTTATATTTTTCAAAAGTATAAGGTGCAGTAAAACTCTCTAGTGCTCTTGAAAAATATGAACTATCAAAAGATGAGTATTTTGCTCCTTTAGTATTTAATATTTCTTCTCTTTTACTAACTGCATTTTTTAAAATAATAAACAAATCTGTTGGCCATGTTGGCTTTTTTTCATAACAAGCCTCAACTACAAATGAAACCATCTCTTTATCTTTGGTATCAATAAATTCATAAAATTCTTCTTTTTCTGTATCAATAATTCTTTCTGATAACCATCTTAATCTGTTAATATTCATAGTACCTCCTATATAAAACGTATTAATTCTTTTTATCTCTATTTTTAGTTTTAATTTTATTATTATACATATTATTATAGTTAGTCCTATTGTATATTTTATAAGTACTAGCTATTAACTTAAGCTGTTCTTCAAACGATATGTTTTCTACACTTGTAAAAACTCTGGTAGTTTCAAGATATTCAAAAGTTTCTACATCATCTATTTTTGAAGCTATTTCTATCAATTTTAATTGTTCAGATACACCTCTAGTATTTAATACCTTTGGGTTAGAAATAATATTATATATTACGTAATATTTGTTTCTATCATCTATAGTATCTAATGGACGAATAAGTTTAATTATTTCATCTGTAGTTCTCTTTTCTAGAACAGGCTTTGATAAAACAAAATGTCTAAAATCATGTGCTGAAAATGAATCATGCATTTTTGGAGATGCATTCATTATTTTTAGCTGTTCTTCTAAAGGCCTTGATTCCATAAGATTTCCAGATATAGCAACAGTACACATCGTATTAACTTTTTTCTCATTTTTTTCTTTAAGAAGTTCATCTAAAACTATTTCTTTTTCTTCTATGCTTCTTCCCTCAATAAAATAAGGATCTTTTAGAACAGCACATATTTTATTGAATCTTGTATCTGTTTTTGAACACATCAATTTATTAAGAACCGTTTTAATCTCATTAACATTTCTAAGTCGATTTGCCCATACAACATCACATGCAGCATTAAAGTTTTTTATACTACTAGCTTTAACAAGTTCATCTATTAATTCTAATTTATCATTAGTAATCATTCTTGGTATAACTACCCTGTTCCCAAATGGTTTTTTATCTCGAGTACCATTATTTATTATACTGTTAAGGATAAATTTCTTAATCTTAACCGCTCTTTCTTCTAACTCAGGATATTCTACATCAAGCATATGTCTAGCATATTCTAGCTCCTCAGTATCATATATATCTGAGACTTTTCCCATAAGTCGTAATTTATCACTAACATTTAAGTCATGTGATAAAGCAATGGTTTCCCTAACTGCTATCCTGTTATTAATTAATTCCTTATTAAAAATCGATTTACTATCAGTATTCATAGCCATAACAAGGTTCATCTGTTCATTAAAAGTACAATTTTCTAATAAATATTCACTTATTACAACATCATTAATTTTTCTTAATCTATCTAAGTCATAGCTAGAAAAAGGACCACTTGAAAGTTCTAATGCTGCAGATACAAGCATTATTTGTTCCCGAGTGCTCCTATACTCACTAAAATTAAATATTAGTCCTACAGTCCTAATAAATTCATGAAAACTAATATATCTATTTTTATAACACACATCGGTCACATATTCTACTATCTCTTTTGGATATGAATTTATAAAATCATAAAACTCTTGTTTATCCTCTGCTTTCTTAGATAGCCATTTTAATTTTTTTGTATTCATCATGTCCCCCAAGTTAATTATACTGTTAATAGCTCTTGTTCTTTTGCTTTAAGTAGTTCTTCTACTTTTTTATTGTATTCATTAACTAAATTTTGAATTTTATCTTCTTCACGTTTACTAACATCTTCGGGTAGATTTAATTTTTCAATATCTTCTATTGCTTCTCTTCTTATGTTTCTAATTGCTACTTTACCCTCTTCTGCCATAGCTTTAACTTGTTTAGTTAATTCCATTCTTCTATCTTCGGTTAAAACAGGTATTACTATACGAATAGTTTCACCATCATTATTAGGTGTATATCCTAAGTTTGATTCAAATATAGCTTTTTCTATTGCATTTAAGCATGATTTATCAAAAGGTTTAATTTGTAATTGTCTAGCCTCTGGTACTGAAATAGTAGCAAGTTGTTTTAATGGTGTATCAACTCCATAATAAGATACCATTATTCCATCCAAACTATTTGGATTTGCTCGCCCTGCTCTTACTGTTGTAAAGTGTTTTTCAACTACTTCTATTGCTTTTTTCATTTTGTCTTCTGCAAGTTTTAATACTTCATTTTCGTTCATTTATTCATCTCTCCTTAATATCTATTTTACTATAAATTTCTATTTTGTAAAACACTATTTTACATTTCTTCCATAATGGAACATATATTGTATCGCAATACCTGAATAATCTTTATATCTTTTTTTGGCAAATTCTCTTATATTTTTTTCTCCTTCTATGTTATACTTTTCCTTCATAAATTTTTTTACCCAAGTATCAACTGGGAAAACATCAAACTTTTGATAGGCAAAAAGTAAGACACAACTAGCTACTTTAGGACCAATTCCCTTTGAATTTAGTAAAATTTCAAATGATGTTAGAGAATCAATTTTATAAAAGTCATTTAAATAATTAGAGTTTTCATTTATGAGTTTAACAATACCTTCAATATATTTGTCTCTAAATCCTACACTGCAAGTTCTATAATCTTCCTTAGTTACATTTTTTAATTTAAGTGGCGTTGGGAATAAATAATATTCTTCATTTCTAAAAATTACCTTATCTCCATATTTTTGCGATATTTTATCAACTGATTTTTTGATAGAAGGTACACTATTATTTTGTGAAATAATGTAAGAAATAAGCGTTTCAAAAGGATAAGAGTTAATCATCTTTAATCCATTGCATGATAGAATGATTTCTTCTAAAGATTTATCATCACTTATTAGTGTTTCGTTTATTGCATCATAATCTCTATTAAGATCAAAATACTTAATAACTTTTTCTTTTAAATTATTATAATTATTAGATTCAACATATAAAGTATTATCTTTATATTTTACATTTATTACTCTGTCATCTAATATGATTGTATAACTACCATCATCTAAAGAGGTATATCTAAATATTTGACCACAAGTAACTGTATCATCTAAATTGAAATTTTCTATATTTTCTATTTTTAACATATTATACCTCCCACTACATTATATCATTAAGTAATATTTTATACAAAATATAATATATTTAAATGAAGGAGTGTAACATGAAAATAATTACGAATAAAAACTTTTATAGTAATATGGAAGAATTTTTAGATGAGTTTTTAGATAATCAAAATAGTTTAGATGGGATAAGCCTAGAGGTTGTGTTAGCGAGGGATGGGGTTCCTATGTCTATTACTACAACTGCATATGAAAGCGTTGATAATGAACTTATTAAGCAAATACAAAATACTAAATCAGATAATATTAAAAATGATAATATTTGGCCACTGGAGAGAGTATTAAATAAACTTAGGAACATCAAAAATAAAATTGTTATAAATTTTATTCCAATACCAACAATAGCATTTGCTCAAGATACAGAAGCAATTAATAAAATTAATGAAGATCAAGTATCATCTCTTTTTAGTGTTACTAATAAATATCCTGCTCTAAACTTTTATATATCTAGTCTAAGTAGAAACATAATATTTCATTTAAAAAACAAGGAAACTAAAAATAAGATTGGTGTAATATTATCTCCATATGATGATAGTTATATTGATGTTGATTTTTTTGTTTTTCCACCAGAAATGTTAAATTTATCTATAATAGCAGAACAATTATCTATAAATAAAGAATTAATGATTTCATGTGCAGTTTGCCAAAATATTAAAACTGTTTATGAATTTTTACATAATCCGAAGGTTAAAAATTTAAATGAAATAATAAATAAGATTTCTTTTATAAGTAATTATCCTATTATTGCATACAAAGTTTTAAAGATTTAAAAAAAACCTCCTAAGAGGTTTATTTTCATAATGGTGATCTGTACGGGATTCGGACCCGTGAATGCCACCTTGAGAGGGTGGTGTGTTAAGCCACTTCACCAACAGACCATTTAATATTATCTGTTTTTGATAATATTATTTTAATTGGCTGCCCCGGCTAGATTCGAACTAGCGCATGGTGCGGTCAGAGCGCACTGCCTTACCACTTGGCTACGGGGCAATTTAAAATGTACATTAATATATTAACGCACATTTTAAATTATTTCAATCCTTTATTACCTATTCTTTTTATTTTTATAGTATTTTGCTTATTTTCATAATATTTATTTAATGACTCTTCAAATTCTACTCCCCTACTTTTATATGAGATATAATTATCTATTACATTAAATAAGAAGTTATCTTCACCATTTAAATTTTCATCAAGACTTACATTTAAATAATCCTCAAAAGTTATGTTATCTTGTTCTAAAAAATTTAATAGTTTTGCTTTAGAACCATCTAGTGTATAACTCTCACTTAAAAACTTTAAAAATTTATATGAATCAAATAATATTTCATCAAGCACAGATGAATATGCTTCCATATCATAAAAAGATAGGTTTTCTAAATAAAAACATATTTCTTGTTTAGCTTCTTTGTCGGCAGTGTCCATCATGTTTTGAAAGCTCTTTGAGAATGTAACATTATCACAAAAAGCCACATTATATAACTCATAAAGATCATTACCCATAATCTTACAAACATAATCAAATTTATCTAAAAAATATAGTGGATTAATATTAGTTAAATATTTATCATAACATGATGTTTTTAGAAAAATCTCTCTTCGTTCTAGTGCAGATCTTGAGAAAAACACTTTACTATAAACAAGCATATTAATTAGTATTTTAGGGTTTGCTTCTATTACACAATCCAATTCTTCAAAAGAGGTAATTGAATCAAATTTATCCTTAAGATCATAATTTGCAAACGATTCCTTAATAAGTTTAGCATCATTTCTTTCAAAATATCTATTTTCTATATAATATATTGGATAAATAGATGCAATTATTTTATTATAAAAATCATAATCTTTTTCCCTAATATATAATATTGAAGATACAATTGCTTTAGAAAATTCTTCTATATCTTTGATTGGAGGAGCTGTATCTACTATACTAAAAACACTATTTCTATATATTTCATTAATATTTCTTGCACTGATTTTTCTAATCATTTTATCACCTTTTATTAAACTTATTTTACGCGTTTACACTAGAACTTCTTAATTTTATATAATACCTATCAATAAAGGCCTTGTCAATAAATAAAACAAATTTTTACTTAACAAGAAAAAAAGAACATTTCTGTTCTTTTAACCATTAATTTGACTCATTACTTCACTTGCAAAATCGTCGTTTCTTTTTTCCATTCCTTCTCCAACTTCAAAACGAACAAATTTTACAACAGCCATATTATTAGCTTTTGCATAACCAGCTACATCTAAGTCTGGATCTTTAATGAATGGTTGTTCAAGTAAGCAAACTTCTTTATAGAATTTATTAATTCTACCATTAACCATTTTTTCTGCAATTTCAGCAGGTTTTCCTTCTTCAATTGCTTGTTTTTTAATTACATCTTTTTCATGATTAATTACATCTTCTGGTACATCGCTTCTTGATAAGTATCCAGGATTCATTGCAGCAACGTGCATAGCAACATCTCTTGCAATTTCGCTATTATCACCATCTAATACAGTAATAACATTAATCTTTCCAAGATTTTGATGATTGTAAACTCCAAATACTTGATTGTCATTTTTTTCTACAATTTCAAATCTTCTGAAGCTTATTTTTTCACCGATTTTTGCGATTAAATTAATTAAACTACTATTAACAGTTCCATCACTCATAGGAAGTTCCATTGCTTCTTCCATAGTTTTAGGACAATTATCTAATACAACTTTAGTAAGAAGAGATACAAAGTTTGTAAATTCAGCATTTTTAGCAACAAAGTCAGTTTCAGAGTTAATCTCTAATATGACTGCTTTATTTCCATCTACTAGAATTTCGCTTAATCCTTCAGCTGCAATTCTTGATTCTTTTTTAGCAGCTTTTGAAATTCCTTTTTCTCTTAGCCAATCAACGGCTTTTTCCATATTTCCTTCTGATTCTTGTAACGCCTTTTTACAGTCAAGCATACCAGCACCCGTTTTTTCTCTTAATTCTTTTACATCACTTGCGCTAAACATATTATCACCTATTTTAAAACTTCAAGAAGTTCATCTTTCTTTAATTTTGAGTATCCTTTAATACCTTTAATTTTTGCTACTTCTTTTAATTCTGTTAAAGTCATATCTTTGATATCTTTCATAACATCTTTAACATCTTCTACAACTTCTTTTGCTGCTTCTTTAACTTCTTTTTTAGTAGCTTTGATGTTTTCTTTAATTTCTTCTTTTTTCTCTTTAGCGTTTTCTTTTACTTCTTTGATTTCTTCTTTAATTTCTTGTTTTTTTGCTTTCTTTTCTGCTTTAGCTTTATCTTCTTCAGTTAAGAAATCAATCATTTCATTACCATTAACTTCAGCAATTGCATTTGTTAATACTCCAAGCATTAATTTAACACTTCTAACAGCGTCATCATTACCAGGAATAACGTAATCAACCATATCAGGATCGCAGTTAGTATCTACTACACCAAATACAGGAATATTTAATATTCTAGCTTCTTTAATTGCATTTTCTTCTTTACGAGGATCAACAATTACTAGTGCAGCTGGTAATTTTTTCATTTCTCTAATACCACGTAAGTATTTATTTAATTTGTCATATTCTTTTTTTATTTTAATTACTTCTTTTTTAGGTAATAAATCAAAAGTACCATCACTTTCCATTTTTTCAATTTGTTCTAGACGTTTAATTCTAGATCTAATTGTTTTAAAGTTAGTTAATGTACCACCTAGCCATCTTTCATTAACAAAGTACATGTTAGTTCTAAGAGCACATTCTTCTGCTGCTTCTTGAGCTTGTTTTTTAGTACCAACAAATAGTACTTTTCCTTCAGCTTCAGCAATTTCTTTCATTGCTGCATAAGCTTCTTCAATTTTCTTTGCTGTTTTTTGTAAGTCGATTATATATATATCATCACGAGAAGTATATATATATTCTCTCATTTTTGGATTCCATCTTCTTCTTTGGTGTCCGAAGTGAACACCTGCTTCTAATAAATAATTCATTGAAACTACTGTCATTTTTTATTTTCTCCTTTTCGTTATACACTTATTAATTTCTAAAGTTTATCACCCTAAGGCACTAGATAAACCAATTCATTAATATGATTATTTTAATAATTCTAATATATCAGCTTTTTTTGCTCCAGCTGGAATAGTTATATTCTTATCAGCTGCAATTTTCTTTAATTCAGCAACTGTAAGTTTAGAAATGTCAGTTGCTACTTCTTTTGTCTCTTTTTTTGCTACTGGTTTACTAGTAGTCTTTGTTGTTTTTACAACATATTCTTTTCCTGCTTTTTTTGCTTCTAATGCTTTTTTTGCAACATTAACCATTTCAGTAAATGCTTTTGGATCGTTAATAGCTATTTCTGAAGCCATTTTTCTGTTTATTTCGATTCCAGCATAGTTAAGTCCTTCTATAAATCTAGAATAACTAATTTCATTTTCACGGCAAGCTGCATTAATTCTTGTAATCCATAATTTTCTGAAATCTCTTTTCTTTTGTTTTCTATCACGGAAAGCATATTTTCCTGAATGCATTAATTGTTCTTTTGCAGTTTTATATAATCTATGTTTGCTACCCCAATATCCTTTAGCTTGTTTTAATATTTTCTTGTGACGAGCTTTAGTAGCAACACCATTTTTTACTCTTGCCATTTTTTATCCTCCTAAACACTAATTAGATTAAATTTTTTAATCTGTTATGATCTGCTTTACTTAATTGAGATCCTTTTCTATTTTTTCTATTTAGATTAGTAGATTTACTTCCAGTATTATGTCTACTACCTGGTCTACCAATCTTATAATCATTTTTTCTTTTTTTGAATACTTTTGAACTTCCCTTATGAGTTTTTAATTTTGGCATAATTTTCCTCCTACAATTATTTTTTTGGTGTTAATAACATTGTCATACTTCTACCATCAAGTTTAGGTTGCTGCTCAATATCAGATAGCTCAGATAAACGAGCTGAAAATCTAAGCAATACATCCTTACCTATTTCTGTATGTGCCATTTGTCTTCCTTTAAAACGAATAGACAATTTAATTTTATCTCCCTTTTGTAGATATTTAGTTACTTGTTTTAATTTTGTTTCAAAGTCTCCTATATCTATTACTGGTGATAATCTAAATTCTTTTAATTCAGACATATTAGCTTTTTGTCTTTTTAAAGCCTCTTTTTCTTTTTTGCTTTTTTCATATTTATACTTGTTATAATCCATTACCTTACAAACAGGCGGATTAGCATTTGGACTTATTAAAACTAAATCCAAACCAGCATAACTAGATAAAGTCAATGCATCACTAAGTGATTTTACACCAACTTGTTCTCCATTTGGTCCAATTACCAAAACTTGATTAGCTTTAATTTGCTCATTAATCAACAAATTACCTTTCGAACTTGCTATACAAAACACCTCCATTAAACTTAAAAAAGTGGACACAATGTATCCACTTTTAAGACATAATCAAAATTATATTTATAAATATAAAATCAACTTGGCTCTTTACCTATTGCTACTTTAAGCTAATCAGGTGGATGTGGATACATCTCTTTCCTTTTTTAATTTATGCACTGATTATAATATATATTTCTATAATTGTCAACATTTTTTTGATTTTTAAATTCTATGTAATTGCTTTGTAAGTTAAATATCCTGTTGTATAATTTGCCATACTTACATCAACTTTATCCCATGAATAAGAAATAGTACCATTTGAACCTTTTAGTTTTCTTGACTCATTAAACATAAGATTTGATGTAGTAACTTTTGAAGTATTCCATAATTCTGATACATATATTGTAGTTAAATTATTACAAAACATAAATGTTTTACTCATATTTACTACATTTGAAGTATCAAAACTGCTTAAATCCACTGTATCTAAAGATTCACATTTATAAAATAGACTTGATATAGTAGTAACTTTGCTTGTATTAAAACTGCTTAGATTTATATTTTTTAATGAAATACACCAATTAAATGTATCACCCATATTTGTTACATTTGATGTATTAAAGCTTGATAAATCTAATGAGGTAAGTGCCTGACAGTTATAGAACATTCCCCCCATATCAACAACACTACTTGTATCAAAGTTTGATAAATCTATGCTTTTTAATGAAGTACAGCCATAAAATAAACTGCCCATTGTTTTTACTTTTGATGTATTAAAGCTTGTAATATCTAACTCTTCCAAGCTACTGCATCCTTTAAACATATTTACAAGGCCAGTAGCAGATGTAGTTTTAAATCCGGTAAGATTTAACTTAGTTAAATTTTTACAATTTAAAAACATATTGGCAAAATTTGTTGCCTTAGAAGTATCAAAATTAGTTAAATCTAATTCTACAAGTGAACTGCATCCACTAAACATATTAGGAACAACTGTTAGTGATGGCGTCCTAAAGCTTTTTAAATTGATCGACTTAACGCTACTGCAATTTAGAAACATATTCGCCATATTGTAAACTTTTTTTGTATCAAAACTTGATAAATCTAGTTTTTTTAGGTTCTTACAATTTTCGAACGTATTCTGCATTTCTGTAACGCCAAACGTGTCTAGTTTTTCTAAGTTTATTTCTTCTAGTAAGATTAAACCTTTAAAGTAATAGGCCATATTTGGATTTGCTATTACTCCACCATCTTGTCCTATTGCTAGTTCATAATATCCATTTGAATCGGTTTTATACCACGCTAGTACTTTTCCACTACTATCTTCTGATATATCAAAGTTATTTGAATATCCTT
>OIYG01000181.1_pt1 | contig 69018 bp, 51 predicted proteins | sample 1587861 | NCBI WGS metagenome assembly OIYG01 (sample SAMN03283272) | human gut metagenome | biome: human-associated habitat; material: feces | host: Homo sapiens | place: Peru | collected 2012
CCCTGGTAATTCCAAGGTCGTTAATCTTCCTCGTTTTTTGATGCGGTTGCCCTGCGCGCAACCAATTCCACATTCGACATTCCACATTATTTTGTATCTTTGCACCCAAATACGCTATTGCGACATGACCGACACCGACACATCAGCGCAAGTCGCGACATCCGCGACGTCCGACGGGCCGATACAACTCGACGACGGGCCGATACAACTCGACCTGCACGCCATAGTGCGTGCACGCCTCGGACGCAAAGCCCGTTGGGTACCGCGATGCTTGGTGTCTTGGCTGGCACGACTGATACGCCAAGACCGACTCAACGCCCTGCTGCGCAACAATTACCCGCGGCGCGGCGCCGAATTCTGCCGCGGCGTCCTGGGCGACCTCGATGTCACCGTCAGCCTCGCCGAGGGCTCCCACCTGCCCGACCCGGCTCGACGCCGCGTCATCATCGTGTCCAATCACCCCTTGGGCGGCCTCGACGGAATGGCCCTCATCGACATCTTCACCCGCCACTACGGCGGACAAGTACATTTCATCGTCAACGACCTGCTGATGGCCGTCGAACCGCTCACGGACGTCTTTGTGCCCGTAGATACCCACGCCGCCCAAAGCCGCAGCACCATCACTTCCATCGAAGACGTTCTCTGTGGCGACGACCCCGTACTCATATTCCCCGCCGGGCTGTGCTCGCGACTGAGCCCCGACGGCAAAACGATTACCGACCTGCCATGGCGCAAGAGCTTCGTCACCATGGCCCGCCAATACCGTCGCGACATTCTCCCGGTATACTTCGAGGGACAAAACTCCCCCTCGTTTTACCGCGCCGCTCGACGCCGCCAACGCCTGGGACTGCGTTTCAACTTCGAGATGGTACTGCTGCCCCGCGAAGTCTTCCGCGCACAAGGCCACCACTTCCGCATAGCGTGCGCCGACACCATCCCTTGGCAAGACATCCAGGCGCAATCACCCCGACAGGTCGCCACTGACATCCGAAACATAGTATACGGCTTAGGACAACGGTCCGTGCCTTCTGTAGAAGACAATGAATAAGAAAATTATAGACCCCGTGGACACTGCCCTGATAGAGGCAGAACTGACGCCCCAACGCTTCCTGCGCAAGACCAATAAGGCGGACAACGACATCTACATCGTAGACGCCCATACATGTCCCAATACCATGCGCGAAATAGGACGCCTGCGCGAAATCGCCTTCCGTACCGCCGGCGGCGGCACCGGAAAAGACTGCGACATCGACCAATACGACACTATGGAGCCACCCTGCCGTCAGCTCATTGTCTGGGAACCCGAAAGCCGGCTGATACTCGGCGGATACCGATTTATCATCGGCGAAGACATACACATGGACGCCGACGGACGACCCCGCATCGCTACAAGCCACATGTTCGACTTCAGCGACAGATTCATACACGACTACCTGCCCCACACCATCGAACTGGGACGCTCGTTTGTACGCCTCGAATACCAGTCGTCACGCGCCGGCGCCAAAGCCCTCTACGCCCTCGACAACCTCTGGGACGGCCTGGGAGCGCTCACCGTCGTCTACCCCCAAATACACTATCTCTTCGGCAAAGTCACCATGTATCCCAACTACTCGTGCGAGTGCCGCAACATGATACTATACTTCATGAACAAGTACTTCCCCGACCCCGAACACCTGGTACGACCGCGCCACCCACTGGACACACACATCGACACCGAAGCGATGCAACGGCTGTTCACCGGCGCCGACTTCAAAGCCGACTACCGTATACTCAACACCGAGATACGACGCCTGGGATACAACATCCCGCCGCTGGTCAACGCCTACATGTCCCTCTCGCCCACCATGCGCATGTTCGGCACGGCCATCAACGATGAATTCGGTGACGTCGAGGAGTCCGGCATATTCTTCGCCATCAGCGAAATCTTCGAAGAAAAGAAAGCCCGGCACATCGCCACATTCCACCCCTGAGCCACGGCGCGGCCGACCCGGGCAACGCCGCTACGCGCCACAGAAACAAGCAGATACGCCACAGAGCAAAAAAAAAGAAGATAATTAGGTTAGGCAAAACACATAAATGGACGAAACTTCACCCAACGTAAGAGTCATCGTAGCCGACGAGACACACCTGTCATACGTCGACGAGATACTCGAGACAATCAACGCCGCCGCACGCGTACGCGGCACCGGCATCGCCAAACGCTCGCCCGAGTACGTTCGACAGAAAATGCTCGAGCACAAAGCCGTCATCGCACTCGACGACCAAGGACGCTTTGCCGGATTCAGCTACATCGAATCGTGGAGCAACCGACGATTCGTAGCCAATTCGGGCCTCATCGTCGCACCCGCATTCCGCGGCATCGGACTGGCCAAACGCATCAAGCAGCGCATCTTCGAACTGTCACGACAAATGTTTCCGCACGCCAAGATATTCTCCCTGACCACCGGAGCAGCCGTCATGAAGATGAACTTCGAACTCGGATACCGCCCCGTCACCTTCGACGAACTCACCTCGGACACAGCCTTCTGGCGCGGATGCGAAAGCTGCGTCAACTACGACATCCTCCAACGCAACGGCGGACACAAATGCCTCTGCGTCGGACTACTATACGACCCCGAGGACAGTCTCTGCGTCCCCCACCCCAACACCGACGCCGACATCGCCACCTCACCCAAACACAACGACACAACTATGGACACACCCACCACCAAGAAAAAAGTCGTACTGGCCTTCAGCGGAGGCCTCGACACCTCATTCGCCGTCAAATACCTCAGCGAAGAATGCGGATACGAAGTATACACCGCCATCGCCAACACCGGAGGTTTCACCCCCGACGAACTCGATAAAATACGCGAGCGCGCCCTCGCCCTGGGCGCCCGACAGCACGCCACACTCGACATCACCGACGAGTACTATCAAAAAAGCATACGATACATGGTCTACGGCAACATCCTGCGCAACGGCACCTACCCCATATCCGTATCCTCGGAGCGCATATTCCAAGCCATAGCCATCATCAACTACGCCAAAAGCATCGGCGCACACTGCGTCGCTCACGGCAGCACCAGCGCCGGCAACGACCAAGTACGCTTCGACCTCACATTCCAGATTCTCGCCCCCGAAATCGAAATCATCACGCCCACACGCGATATGAACCTCACCCGCGAGTACGAAATCGACTACCTCCGCCGCCACGGATTCCAAGCCGATTTCAAAAAAATGGAATACTCCATCAATAAAGGCCTCTGGGGTACCAGCATCGGCGGCAAAGAAACGCTTCACAGCGACCAAACACTCCCCGAAGAAGCATACCCCACCCGGATGACCGCCACCGAGCCACGACGCCTAACCATCGACTTCGAACAAGGCCAAATCGTAGCCGTCGACGCCCAACGTTTCGCCAACCCCGTAGACGCCATACGCCGCGTCGAACAAATCGCCGCACCCTACGGCGTAGGACGAGACATGCACATCGGCGACACAATCATCGGAATCAAAGGTCGTGTAGGTTTCGAAGCCGCAGCACCGATGCTGATTATCGGAGCGCACAAAATGCTCGAAAAGCACACCCTGACCAAGTGGCAGCAATACTGGAAAGACCAGCTCGGCAACTGGTACGGCATGTTCCTGCACGAAGCACAATACCTCGAACCCGTCATGCGCGACATCGAAGCTTTCCTCGAAAAATCACAGCGCAACGTCACCGGACGCGTCATCGTCGACCTCCGGCCCTACAATATGGTTATGGTAGGCGTCGAAAGCGATTTCGACCTCATGAAAACATCCTTCGGCGAATACGGCGAACTATCTCGCGCATGGACTGCCGACGACATCAAAGGATTCACCCGCATCCTGGGCAACCAGATGAAAATCTACCACGACATCCAGCAACGCAACGGCCGCGACGAATAACCCCCCGGGCTGACCCTAAGGGTCCTAAAATCCTTAATGCCCTTAGGGTCACCCCAAAAGCGAAAAAGAGTCTTAGCCGCTGTCCCGCGCAGCCCATTCAACATTCAACATTCCAAATTATTATGATAAATACCGCAATCATAGGCGGTGCCGGATACACCGCCGGCGAACTCATCCGCCTGCTGCTCAACCATCCCGACGTACACCTCGAATGGGTACACTCGGTCAGCAACGCCGGACGCCCCGTCACCGAAGTACACCAAGGACTCATCGGCGAAACAGACCTGCACTTCACCTCTGCGGTAGACTACTCCGGCATCGACTGCCTATTCTGCTGCACACCACACGGCACCGCCCGCCAATTCCTGGCCGAGCACCCCGTGCCCGAAGACACACGCATCATCGACCTCAGCGCCGACCACCGCATCGAAGACGGAACACACGACTTTGTCTACGGACTACCCGAACTCAACCGCAAACGCATAGTCCGCGGCGCACGACACGTCGCCAACCCCGGATGCTTTGCCACGGCAATCCAACTGGCGCTGCTCCCGCTGGCCAAAAATTTGTTGATAAACAGCGCCGTACACGTCACAGCCATCACCGGAAGCACCGGCGCCGGCGTCAAACCCGGGCCCACATCACACTACTCGTGGCGCAACGACAACGTCTCAATATACCGCCCCTTCCAGCATCAGCACCTCGCCGAAATACGCCAAAGCCTCTCACAACTGCAGACCAGCTTCAGCGCACCCATCGAATTCATACCCATGCGCGGATGCTTCTCGCGCGGAATACTGGCCGCTGTCTACCTCGACTGCAAAGTGTCCCTCGATCGCCTGCGCGAAATCTACGACGACTACTACAGCGACCACAACTTCACCTTCGTCACCGATAAAGCGCCCGACCTCAAAGATGTCGTCAACACCAACAAATGCATCCTCCACCTCGACCGCATAGGCGACCGACTGCTCGTGACATCTGTCATCGACAACCTCCTCAAAGGCGCATCAGGCACAGCCGTCCACAACCTCAACCTCCTCTTCGGCCTCCACGAACGCGTCGGCCTCAACCTCAAGCCTTCCGCCTTCTAAGACCATCCCCAGGCCTGCACCCCGACCCCGCAACATTAAATTCCTAAAACGAAAGAGTCCTTAAAGGCCCGTCCTTAAAGGTCCTTAAGTTCCTTAAGAATACTTTAGCCGCTGTTCCGGCGCAGCCTTCAATTCGACATTACACATTCCAAATTCGACATTATGAAAAGGATGCATTACATGGACCTCCTCAAAGGCATCGCCATATTTATGGTGGTGATGGGGCACGTCCTGACCATGTGCATACGCGACATCGACGCCGCCACACTCTTCAAAATCATCGGCGAAGTACACATGCCCATCTTCTTCTTTATCAGCGGATGGTTCACATACAAAACCACCGAAGACGGCCGCATACGTCGCCCCAACCTGCGGCAACGCGCTATGCAACTCATTGTTCCCATGGTAATTGTATCCTCGCTTTGGGTGCTACAATTCCCCTACAGCGGACTGCGCTCACCCATGGCACCCGGCTTTGAAGGACTATGGACAAGCGAATACAAAAACGGATACTGGTTCACCCCCGTACTCTTCGTCATCATGGCCCTCTACGCCCTGCTCGCCCCCGTGATACTGCGGCGGAGACGCCCCGTACTCGCCGTCACCGCCTCCATCGCCATCAGCCTCGCCCTATACGCTGTTATAGCGCACTTTGTACCTATCAAATACATCGGCATCACCTCCGCCCTGCTCATCCTCCAATTCCTCCCCATATTCATGGCCGGAGCCATCGCCAGACAACACCAAGACGACTTCATGCGCCTGATAGCCAACCCACGAGCCGTCACCCTCGCCATACTCGCCGGCATCCCCCTATTCTTCATCGCCGTATGGCCCTGGCGCATCCCCGCCCTCGAAAACATACCCTTCATCGTCCCCACGGCCAAAATGCTCTTCCAATTGGCCCTCGCCATCGTAGCCATGAACATCGCCGTACCATGGTCCGAAACCGCCTACGCCCCCGGACGCACACGCCCCGGACGCTTAGCCGTAATATGGGAATACCTCGGGCGTAAATCCCTGGCCATATACCTGTTACACTACTTCTTCCTATTCCCCCTGACCTTCCTGCAACAGCCGGCACGCGACATGGCTCTCTCCATAGTGCCCCTGGCAGTCATCGCCGCCGCCATCGCAGCCTGCATCATCGCCGTCACCCTCGCCGCCGAGTACCTGCTCAGCCGCAGCCCTCTGACAGCCCGCCTCATCTGCGGCAACTACAACACCATCAGCCCAAAGCAACAACAACAGCAGCAGCAAAAACAATAAGAACAATAAGAGCAAGGTTGGTGGAAATAATGGGAGCAATGGGAACAATAAGAATAATGAGAGCAATGCATCACTCCCATAATTCTCATTACTCCCATAATTCTCATAATGCCCTTATCACCCACTGCACAGCCCAATTCCACATTATCTTAGCAGTCCGTTGAGATCCATCGAAAAGAACTCCTCGGCGCCGATGCCACCATCTCCAACCACAAAAGCCGTCTGCGGATTAAAACATCTACGGAATTTATCCAGGCCGGTCGTACACTTTTCGGCATTACTCTTGACCTCAATAGCCACAACAGCCTCATTCTTGCGCAGCACAAAATCCACCTCATCATTTTTCTCGCGCCAATAAAACACCTCGAAACGCCCCGCAAAAGCCTGACAAATCAGATAAGCTCCCACCCCCGACTCAAAGATATGCCCCCAGGCCTTGCGGTCGGCAATAGCCTGCTCGAAAGACAGAGGACTATACAAAGTCTTCAGCGCGTTGTTATACACCTGCAATTTCGGGATACTTGCCCTACGCCTTGCCATATCGACACCGAACTTCTGAAGACCGCACAGCAAACCGCTCTCGTTCAGCAGATTAATATACCCGGCCAAAGTCGCCGCATTGCCGGCATCCTGCAACATCCCAAGCATCTTGTTCAGTGACAATAAATTACCCGAATATGCAGCGCCAAGCTCGAAAGTCTGGCGCAACAATGCCGGCTTGCTTATCGGAGTATCCATTAAGATATCCTTATTAATGGTGGCATCGATAATAGAAGATTGGATATACTGCCTGAAGCGGTCGAGATCGTCATACAAAAAAGCAGCACCCGGGTAGCCACCGTAATATATATATTGGTCAAGCGTCACCCCAAAACACTCATTCATCTCCCGAAAACTCCAATGACTCATACGAATCTCCTCGAAACGCCCCGCCAAAGACTCCGAAAGCCCCCTTTCCAACAATACTCGACTGCTACCCAACAGAAGCACCCTTATATCGCGGTCGTAGAAAGTATCATCATCCCACTCCTTCTTGACCACCTCGCTCCAATTAGCGATTTTCTGTATCTCGTCAATGACCAAAACAACACTTTTCCATCCGTTACTGCTCATGAGCGAACGCACAGCAGCCCAGCAATTCGATATCCAGCCGCCGTTAGTCGCCGGAACATTATCCGCCGAATAAAACATATACGGAGCATCCAAATCCTTCAATACCTGCTTCACGACAGTGGATTTCCCGACTTGGCGAGGACCCATTACAACCTGAACAAAGCGTCGCGGCTCCTTCAGACGCCTTGTAATTACTTGATATTCCGCTCTTTTATACATACTACAGAATTTTATGCAGTGCAACATAGAATTTTATGCAGTGCACTGCGTAATTTTACGCACAGCAAAGATAATAAATAATTCCGAAATCACGGCAACCCCACCCACACATTAAAAATCCCCGGAATTCCACATTACCAAAGGCACAGCCCTATCCCACATTCCTTATTACCGAAGACACACTCCTCATTACCGAAGACACACTCCACATTATTCTTGTTTTGGCCGTTAGGCGAAAAAAGCGTAAATTTGTGGTCGTCGTCATAGGCGACATCACACCGATGTATACACACCCAATATGAACATCACAATAGTAGGCACAGGATACGTGGGACTTGTATCCGGAGCATGTTTCGCCGAAATAGGCGTCAACGTCACCTGCATCGACATCGACGCCGCCAAAATCGAGCGACTACGCCAAGGCCAAATACCTATCTACGAACCCGGACTGGACGACCTGGTAAGCCGCAACGTAGCCGGCGGACGCCTGCACTTCGGCACAAACCTGTGCGAAGTCCTCGACGACAGCGACATAGTATTCTGCGCCGTAGGCACGCCCCCGGACGAAGACGGCTCGGCCGACCTAAGCTACGTCCTCGAAGTAGCACGCACCTTCGGCCGACACATCAAACACTACACCCTCCTGGTCACCAAAAGCACCGTCCCCGTAGGCACATCACAACTGGTCAAGCAAACCATACAAGCCGAATTAGACGCTCGAGGCTGCGACATCCCCTTCGAAGTCGCATCCAACCCCGAATTCCTCAAAGAAGGAGCCGCAATCAAAGACTTCATGTCACCCGACCGCGTAGTCATAGGCATCGAAAGCGAACGCGCAAGGCGCGTCATGGAACGACTATACAGACCGTTCCTGCTCAACAACTTCCGCGTCATATTCATGGACATAGCCTCCGCCGAAATGACCAAATACGCCGCCAACGCCATGCTCGCCACCCGTATATCATTCATCAACGACATCGCCAACCTCTGCGACCTCACCGGCGCAGACGTCAATATGGTACGCAAAGGCATAGGCAGCGACGCACGCATAGGCAGCAAATTCCTATACCCCGGCTGCGGATACGGCGGATCATGCTTCCCCAAAGACGTCAAAGCACTCATGCACATAGGCGCCAAACACGGATACACCATGCGCGTCATCGAAGCCGTAGACGCCGTCAACGAAGCACAAAAACTGCGCCCCATCGAAATACTACGCCGACGCCTGGGCAGCCTCTCCGGACGACGCATAGCCCTCTGGGGCCTCGCCTTCAAACCCGAAACAGACGACATGCGATGCGCACCCGCTCTCGTCGCCATAGACGCCCTGCGCCAAGACGGCGCCACCATACGAGTATACGACCCCGTAGCCATGAGCGAATGTCGACGACGCATGGGCGACACCGTAGAATACGCCTCCGACATGTACGACGCATGCGCCGACGCCGATGCACTGGTACTGCTCACCGAATGGAAACAATTCAGACTACCATCCTGGAAAGTCGTCGCACGCGCAATGCGCGGCAACCTCGTAGTCGACGGACGCAACATCTACCAAGGCACCGACCTCGCCGAAGAAGGCCTCGAATACCACGGCCTGGGCATACCTCCCACCGCCGCACGCCATCATTAGAAAAATTTTCACAATCAACATTCAACACCCCACATTACTATGTCCCGCATTCTCCTGTCACTCGCCCATATGGGTGGCGGCGAAAAAAAATACGTAGATCACGCCTTCGAGACCAACTGGATAGTCCCCTTAGGCCCCAACGTCAACCTCTTTGAAGACATGCTCGCCGACTTCCTCGGCATCGAGCGCGGACGCGTCGTCGCCCTCAGCGCCGGCACCGCAGCCATACACCTGGGACTCGTCATGCTCGGCGTAAGCCCCGGCGACGAAGTCATCTGCCAATCCTTCACATTCTCGGCCAGCGCCAACCCCGTGCGATACTGCGGCGCCAACCCCGTATTCGTCGACAGCGACCCCGAAACATGGGACCTCGACCCCGAAATCCTCGAGCAAGCCATCATCGACCGCCACGCAATCACCGGCAAATACCCCAAAGCCATCATCCCCGTATACCTATACGGAATGCCCGCACATATCGACCGGATACTCGCCATAGCCGCAAAATACAACATCCCCGTACTGGAAGACGCCGCCGAAGGCCTCGGCAGCGAATACCGCGGCCACAAATGCGGAACCTTCGGAACATACGGCGCACTATCATTCAACGGCAACAAAATCATCACCACCAGCGGCGGCGGAGCTCTCATATGCCCCGACAAACAAGCCGCCGAACGCGTCAAATTCTACGCCACCCAAGCACGCGAAAACCGCCCATACTACTACCACAAAGTCATCGGATACAACTACCGACTCTCTAACGTCAGCGCCGGCATAGGCTGCGGACAAATGGAAGTCCTGCCTCAACACCTCCAAAGACGCCGAGACATCGACGCCCTATACGTCCGACTGCTCGCCGACATCGACGGCATCACCGTACACACCAACCCCTCCGAAGACTTCAACAGCAACTACTGGCTCACCACCATACTGCTCGACCCGGACATCATCACCGTCACCCCCGACCAACTCCGTCAAGCACTTGACGCCGCCGACATCGAAAGCCGACTGCTATGGCGACCCATGCACACCCAGCCCGTATACCAAGACGCGCCATACTACGGCGGCACAATATGCACCGACACCTTCGATCGCGGACTATGCCTCCCCAGCGGCTCATCCCTCACCGACGACGACATCCACCGCGTATGCCAAACAATACGCCAAACAATACGGCACTGACCCCCCCGTAAAAAACCACGCCGTCACAGACACCGACAGACACTAACACCCAAGCATATACACACCATGCCCACAGCCCTCATCACAGGCATCACAGGACAAGACGGCTCGTACCTGGCCGAATTCCTCCTCGACAAAGGATACGAAGTACACGGCATCATACGCCGCAGCTCATCCTTCAACACCGCTCGCATCGAACACCTATACCTCGACGAATGGGTACGCGACATGCACCGCCGACGACTACTCACACTCCACTACGGCGACATGACCGACTCATCATCACTCATACGCATCATCGGCGAAGTACGACCCGACGAAATATACAACCTCGCCGCACAAAGCCACGTCAAAGTATCATTCGACGTTCCCGAATACACCGCCGACGTCGACGCCACAGGCACACTCAGACTGCTCGAAGCAATACGCATACTCGGCCTCGAAAAACAATGCCGCGTATACCAAGCCTCCACCAGCGAACTCTTCGGCAAAGTACGCCAAGTACCCCAAAACGAAGACACACCATTCTATCCGCGCTCACCCTACGCCGTAGCCAAAATGTACTCCTTCTGGATCATGAAAAACTACCGCGAAAGCTACGGAATGTATACCGCCAACGGCATACTCTTCAACCACGAAAGCCCACGCCGAGGCGAAAACTTCGTCACACGCAAAATCACCCTCGCCGCCGCACGCATAGCACACAAACGCCAAGACAAACTCTACCTGGGCAACCTCGACGCACTACGCGACTGGGGCTACGCCGCCGACTACGTCGAATGTATGTGGCTTATACTACAACAGCCCCAACCCGACGACTTCGTCATCGCCACCGGCGAATACCACACCGTGCGCGACTTCACCACTCGCGCCTTCGCCCGCGCAGGCATCAACCTGCGATGGGAAGGCTCCGGCCTCGACGAAAAAGGCATAGACACCGACACCGGACGCACACTCGTCGAAGTCGACCCGCGCTTCTTCCGCCCCGCCGAAGTCGAACAACTCCTCGGAGACCCCTCCAAGGCACGCACAACACTCGGCTGGAACCCACGCAAAACATCCTTTCAAGCCCTCGTAGACATGATGGTAGACGCCGACATGCAACTCGCCCGAGAAGGCAAAATCTAAACAATCCCACAACAGCCATAATAGCCATAACAGCCATACCGGCCATACCGGCTATAACAGCCATACCGGCCACCCCCAAAACCAAGACAATGCAAGATAACGACAACACCGCCAAGCCACTACTCGACCCAACGGCCAAGATATACGTCGCCGGACACCGCGGCCTCGTAGGCTCGGCAATATGGCACAACCTCATACAGCGCGGATACACCAACCTCGTAGGCCGTACCCACAGTCAACTCGACCTGCTCGACCCCATCGCAGTACGCACATTCTTCGACCAAGAACAACCCGACGCCGTAGTCCTCGCCGCCGCACACGTCGGCGGAATACTCGCCAACAGCACCTACCCCGCCGACTTCATATACCAAAACCTCCAAATACAACAAAACGTCATCGGCGAAGCATGGCGCCACGGCGTCCGACGCCTCGTATTCCTCGGCTCGACATGCATATACCCGCGCGAAGCACCCCAGCCCATGGACGAAGACGCACTGCTCACATCTCCACTCGAATTCACCAACGAACCTTACGCCATAGCCAAAATAGCCGGACTCAAACTCTGCGAAAGCCTCAACCGACAATACGGCACAGACTACGTCGCAGTCATGCCCACCAACCTCTACGGCCCCGGCGACAACTTCCACCTCGACAACGGACACGTCCTGCCCGTGATGATGCGCAAAATGCACCTGGCCCGGATGCTCCGACAAGGCGACTACGCCGCACTGCGACACGACCTTACACGACTGCCCGTCAAAGAATTCGACCCCGCACTCTCAGACGCCGAAATAGACACCATACTACACCGATACGGCATATACGCCGACCGCCTCGAACTATGGGGCACTGGCACTCCACTGCGCGAATTCCTCTGGAGCCGAGACATGGCCGACGCAACCGTATACGTCATGCTACACGTATCATACAAAGACCTCGCCGCCGAACGCCGCGCCGCAGACAAACCACTGCGAAACATGCACATCAACGTCGGAACAGGCATCGAAATATCCATAGCCCGACTCGCCGAAAAAATACGCCGATGCGTAGGCTTCGAAGGCGCCATAATCTTCGACCACCGTCACCCCGACGGAACCATGCGCAAACTCTGCGACGTCAGCCGCCTGCACCGCCTCGGATGGCGTCATACAGTCGAACTCGACGACGGCATCGACCGCCTATACCGCTGGTACACCGACCCAGCCAACGACCCGGCCAACCGCTGAAAATCCGACAACCACGAAAACCACAAAAAAAAGCTCGACACATTGCCCACCCTCTGGATGCTCATATCACTGCTGGCCATCGAGATAGCCTACATCCCGATAGCACGACGACTGCACATAACAGCACCCGTCGACAGCCGCTCGTCCCACAACCGCCCGATGCTCACCTGCGGCGGAATCATCGTGCCACTGGCCGCCGTGATATTCACCGCCGTCACCCCACAGGCTCAAAACACCCAATGGATAACCATGGGCATATGCGCACTGACACTCGCCGCCGTCAGCATGTACGACGACATCCGACCACTGCCCCCCTGGCCACGACTGCTGCTCCAAATCATCGCCGTAGCCATCACATTCAAAAGCCTCTGCTATCCCGGCGCCTTCGACATCTACCTGCTGATTATCATCTTCGGCGTAGGATGTATCAACGCCGTCAACTTCATAGACGGCATCACCGGAATGCTCGCACTATACACCCTCGTGGTCCTCGGCTCAATGCTATACGTACTGCACGGCACCACATCCATGCCCGAAGCACCGATGTACATCCACTTCTGCATCACCCTTATGGCCGCCATGACCATATTCGGCATATTCAACATCAGCCGCAAAATCTTCGCCGGAGACGTCGGAGCCATCACCCTGGGATTCCTCATAGTCTACATCCTCACCACCATTATACTCGCCGAAGGAGACGCCACCATGATGATATTCCTCATAGTATGCCTCTTCGACGCCGGACTCACAACAACCCAACGCCTCTTCGCCGGCGAAAACATCCTCACCCCACACCACAAATTCATCTTCCACCTGCTTATACGCCAATGGCAGCTGCCGCACATCGTCGTCTCGATATGCTACGCCCTGCTGCAACTGCTCATCAACGCCATTTACTTCCTCATCCCGCCACAACAACACCTGACATACTTCATCATAGTATTCGCACTGCTCACAGTGACATACTTCGCCATACGCTTCGCCCCGCGCAGCCGCACACAACACCAATGACAACCCGCACGACAAAATTGGAATCCGAACCCTCCGAGAAAACAGAGGAATCCGTGTCCTCCGAACACACAGACCCCTCCGAACACTCAGAGAAAACAGAACACTCCGAACACTACAGCCCATGCCCGGCGCAGCCCGTTCCACATTCCTCATTCCACATTCCAGATTCCCAAAAGACCTACCATAAGGCGCAATTAACATTCCTGGGCACAGGCACATCCACCGGCGTCCCGCAGATAGGCTGCCAATGCCCCACTTGCACCTCCGACGACCCACGCGACAAACGCCTGCGCGCCAGCGCACTCGTCCAAACAAGACACACCGGCATCCTCATAGACTGCGGCCCCGACTTCCGCCAACAAATACTACGCGCCGGCTCCCCGGCACTCGATGCCCTCCTGGTCACCCATAGCCACTACGACCACGTAGGCGGCATCGACGACCTGCGCCCATACTGCAACATCCCGGCACTGCGACACGGCACCACCGGACCCTTCCCCGTATACTGCAGCGAAGACGTCGCACACGACCTGCGCACACGCGTCCCATACTGCTTCGCCAGACACCTATACCCCGGCGTACCCACCTACGACATACACATCATCGAACCATACAAAGAATTCCATATCAACCGAATACGCATACTGCCCGTCACCGTCATGCACGCACGACTGCCCATACTCGGATTCCGCATATACACACCCGACAACGCCCACAGCTTCGGATACATCACCGACTGCAAGACACTGCCACAACAATCCATAGACGCCATGCGCGGCGTAGACACCCTCATCATCAACGCCCTGCGACACAAACCCCACATGTCCCACATCAACCTCGACCAAGCCCTCGCCCTGATACAAGACATCAACCCGTGCCGAGCCTACCTCACCCACCTGAGCCACGACATGGGCACCCACGCCGACACCGCCGCCACCCTCCCCCAAGGCGTCGCCATCGCCACAGACACTCTAAGTATCACCCTGCCGTGACCACCGACTACACAGACAATACCGGCCATAATAGTCATAATAGCTATAATAGCCGCCCCATTCTCGCAAAAATTGCTTAAATTTGCAAGACATTAGAGAGAGACCTAAAGTCCTTAAGGTCCTTAAGGTCTCTAAGGTCCTTAAAGACCCTAAAGTCCCTAAGGACCCCTAAAAAAAGCGAGCAAAATCAAGACACAAAACAATACACCCTATATACAACACACATTATGGCAACCAAACCATTTAAGTATCAGCCCATGTTCCCACTGGGACCCGATACCACCGAGTATTACAAGCTCACAGACAAATACGTACACGTCGAAAACTGGGGCGGTCACGAATTTCTCGTAGTAGACCCCGAGGCACTCACCGTCCTGGCGCGCCAAGCCACCCATGACAACGCCTTCATGCTCCGCCGCGAGCACAACGCCATGGTCGCCAAAATCCTCCATGACCCCGAAGCCAGCGAAAACGACAAATTCGTTGCCCTGACAATGCTGCGCAACGCCGAAGTCGCAGCCAAAGGCCAACTCCCCTTCTGCCAAGACACCGGCACTGCCATCGTTCACGGCGAAAAAGGCCAGTACGTATTCACCGGATGCGACGATGCTGAACGCATATCTCGCGGTGTATATGACACTTACACCACCGACAACCTTCGCTACAGCCAAAACGCTCCCCTGAACATGTACGACGAAGTCAACACAGGCTGCAACCTCCCCGCCCAAGTCGACATCCACGCCGGCGACGACGACGAATACCACTTCCTCTTCGTAGCCAAAGGTGGCGGCTCGGCCAACAAAACATACCTCTACCAAGAGACCAAAGCCCTGATCAACCCCAAGACACTGCTCCCCTTCCTGGTCGAGAAAATGAAGACACTCGGCACCGCCGCTTGTCCCCCCTACCACATCGCATTCGTCATCGGCGGCACCTCCGCCGAGAAAAACCTCGAGACGGTCAAGAAAGCTTCCGTCAAATACTACGACAACCTTCCCACTCAAGGCAACGAACTGGGACACGCCTTCCGTGACATCGAACTCGAGAAACAACTCAAAGAAGCCTCCGAACGCATCGGACTCGGCGCTCAATTCGGCGGTAAATACTTTGCTCACGACATCCGCGTCATCCGCCTGCCCCGCCACGGTGCATCTTGCCCCGTAGGCCTCGGCGTAAGCTGCAGCGCCGACCGCAACGTCAAAGCCAAAATCAACCGCCAAGGCCTCTGGATCGAAAAACTCGACGCCAACCCCGGCGAACTCATCCCCGAAGAAATGCGCAAAGCCGGCGAAGGCAAAGTCGTCAATATCGACCTCGACCGACCCATGCCAGAAATCCTCGCCGAACTCTCCAAATACCCGGTATCGACACGCCTGTCCCTGCGCGGTACCATCATCGTAGGTCGCGACATCGCACACGCCAAAATCAAAGAACGCCTCGACCGCGGCGAACCCATGCCTCAATACCTCAAAGACCATCCCATATACTACGCCGGCCCGGCCAAGACGCCGCAGGGTATGCCCTCGGGCAGCTTCGGTCCCACCACCGCCGGACGAATGGACAGCTACGTCGACCAATTCCAGGCCGCCGGAGGCTCTATGGTCATGATTGCCAAGGGCAACCGCTCCAAGCAAGTCACCGACGCCTGCCATAAGCACGGCGGATTCTACCTGGGCAGTATCGGCGGTCCCGCCGCCGTCCTGGCACAGAACTCCATCAAGAAAGTCGAACTCCTCGAATACCCCGAGCTCGGCATGGAAGCCATCTGGAAAATCCAAGTCGAAGACTTCCCCGCCTTCATCCTCGTAGACGACAAGGGCAACGACTTCTTCACCCAAATCGCCGAAAAATGTAAAGGCTGCGCCCTCGGCAAATAAGCCGTAGCGCACCCTCCCCATCAACCATAACAGCCATTATTGCTATGACAGCTTTAATGGCTGTTATAGTTATTGTAGCCGTTATTGGCCGTTAAATCTGTTGTAGCTGTTATTGGCCGTTATAGCGGTAGTCATTGTGGCCGAAAGAAAGGTTTTTTACTTGCTTTCGCAGAAGGTATTGTGATTTCCGTTCTCCCCGAGCCTTCGGTTAATAAATTTTCACATAAAAAATTTATTAGGATTTTGATATACCGAAAAAACCGTTTACCTTTGCAGTAGAAAAATACCCTTCGTGACTGAACGGCTACGTGAAAAGTGCGTAGCTCACAAGTGTAGGTTACGAGGGCTATTTTTTTGCCCTTTTGGTCCGAGCGGTGTCTCGCGTATGGTATTTAGGAATAAAACTCCAATGCCTGTAAACCTGTGTCCAGCTATCGGAATTTACTCGTATCGGTGTGGTGACTCCAATATTGAAATTCGGATATATATCCCGTATTCGCATATTAATGTGCTTGTATAGCTTTAGCTTCATAATCGTGCGCTTGCCTACCTTATTCTCACCTTCTGCCTTAAGTTTGTCTTTTTCATTCAGTTTGAAACAAATAGCACCGAGAATGACGTCCATAAATTGTAACGGTAGATGCTGTTTTGAATTGACTTCAATGATGCTGTCCTCTGCAATTTTCAACCCCATTTTTTTTAAAATATGGTCTTTTGCAAGCCCACGTATATGAGATATAAAATCATCTCTTTCGGCTTGTCGTAATGGTATCTCGTCCAAATATAGCGTAAGTGCATCCAATTCTCCAACACCTGCATAAGGCAGCCCAAACGCATACTTAATGAATTGGTAGTACAACATTGGATAATCAGACTTTCTTTCTTCTGACGTTAGCCTTGTCGGACAGTATTGGTTGTGCCGAAAGAATATCCTGATTTTAAGCTTTCCCTCTTTGGCAAGGTCGAAAAGCAAATCTACCAACCTAATATACTTCTCATAATGATATTCATTGACTTTCTGCCACTTGATTTCATCTCTAATCCCTGTTTCTTCAACAATTGAGCGCATACGTTCCAACACCTCGCGGTAATATCGCGAATGCACCAAAAGACCTCCATAGAAGTTAGAGTAAAACTCTCCATGGCGATTGCTTTCGTCAAGCCAAATATAAATCATTCCTTAGTCTATTACTATTACTTCGACAAAGATACTATAATTTCCCGGATTATCAGGCGAGAAACTCGTTGCGCTCGGATAGCATCATGCTATCAATTATTATTTCTAACAAATCGTGAAAAACCATTTTCTTCTGTTCCTGCTTGCATATTTGCTCTAAAATTCGACATTGGAAATTCGATATGCGACAGTCCAAATTATAGAAGTGGCCGTCATCCTGTTGCGGGATGACGGCCACTGTTATTAGTGGAAGTAGTCTATCGCTATTGCAAGCGGTAGATTATTACTTGACGATGACCTTGGCGGTGGTGGCGCCGGCACGTACGATGTATACGCCGGGCACTACGGACACGGAGGCATCGGTGACGGAGGCGCCGACATATACGGCCTTACCGTCTGCGGCATAGACTGCCAATGCCTGACCGGCGTTGCCGGACACAATGATGGCGCCGTCAGCGGCCTTGATGGAGGCGGAGCCGTCCACGCTGATGTCGTTGACACCGGCACCGGGGATGAAGAGAACATTAATGTCCGGGACTATAGAGTTGGCTGCGTAGCCGAAGGTTTCATCTGTCTTCTCGGGGTCGAGGGTGTATTCTGCGTCATCGACTTCGTCGTTGTTGTCGAAGCGGGTGTTGAGCGGCGACTCGGGCTTGCCGTAGGTGCCCTTGAATGCCACGCCGTCGAGGTTGGTCTCTTTTCCGGTCTTGTAGATCATCACCACGAGGTTCTTGCCGTTGTACTTGTACTCGTTTTGGAGGGCGAAGGCCATGGCTTCGTCGTCGAGCTTGACGTCGATGGTTCCTTCAAAGACTTTGGTGAGTTGGCCGACGGGAATAATCCCTTCTTCGAGATTAGTCTTTTCGGTTTCGCCCAGCCATACGCGCATGGGTACATTGCTGAACTCGTTTTCGAGGGTGCCGTATGGGAAGGATATCATCGCAATCTTCTTGCCGGCGTTTTCGCCCAGATCCGAAGCGTAGTAGATGCCCTCGAATACGGACTGATTGGCCATGAATGTGGTAGGTACTACATATACGTCATCGGGGGAGGCGGCGCCGATGGTTACCAGCTCGCTGCCTTCCGGAACAATGTTTAGCACAAGTGCGGCTGTCGAGTTGTTGGACACGTCTTCGTCTGCATCGTAGAGCACATATCCGGAGACGGTGGTATTCTTGGCCTCTGTAAAGGTGTATTGCAGCTTGAGTTCGGTCGAGGCGTTGCGTGCCAGTTCGGTTCCATCGGCAGTAGCGAGGACATTGCCTTCGGCGTCACGCAGTTGCACCTTGTAGTTGGATGCCGTGTTGCGTCCCTTATTGTTGACTTTCACGAAGTACTCTGCGGGCTTGTTCGTAGTGGGGAATTTCTCGCCTCTGACCGAGACGGCTGCCAGGTCATTGGCCTTGGCCTCCACGGCGGTGACGGTGGCGACCCAACCCAAGCGGCGGTCCATGATGTCGCTGGTAAAGTGGAATGTCAGGGCTCCGCTGTCATTGGTGGCTTGGAGGTCTTTGATTGCCGCGGGCACTCCACCTTCGCTGTTGAACTCGCCGATTTTGGGTGCGGCTTCGTCCAATCCGTTGTATATGATTAGGTAATCACCGAAGGTATCAATTTCGAATTCGGTGAATTGCACTCGTATATAGCTGTTGGGATTGGCGGGCTTGATGGTCAGCAGATCGTTGGCATTGTTGGTGTAATCGCCTTCGCCGCCGTTGTCGTAGAATTTGTAGGTCTTGCCATCTTCGACCACTGCCACTGCTTCGCCCTGTCCCATGACAATCCAGTCGGCCGGTTTGACCAGAACGGTGGGAGCTTCGGTATATGCGCCTTCGCCCTTGTCGTTGACAGCAGCGATGCTGTAGATGTAGCGTCCGTATCCGGGGGTGTCCTCGTAGGATGTCTGCGTGGGATCGGAAATCTTGATTTCGGTCTGGTCGGACGAGCCGTAGATGCGTCGTTTGATTACGTATCCGGTAAGTCCTGCCGGGTCAAAGCTTCCGCCATTGAGGCCTTTGGTGGGGGCTGTCCAGCTAAGTACGGCCTTGTTGTCGCCCGGGACGGCACTGAAGGATGCCACGGCTGCCGGGACATCGGCGCCGACTACCACGTGTAGCGGGTCGGTGTCCACGCCGCCGTCGCCGGCAGCGTTGAAGGGCACGAGCTTGTAGTCGTGGCCGCCTTCGGAGACGTTATTGTCCGTGTATTCCGTGGCTGTGGCGTCCAAAGAGGCTACTTGCGTGCCGTCGCGCAGCACCTTGATGCCTTCGAGCGAGGTCAGGGCGTTGCCTTGGGCGTCCTTGGTGGGGAGAGTCCATGCAAGCTTTACAGAGGTCCCCGAGACGGTGGCGCTGCGGCCGGTGACGCGGTCGGGGGCTCCCTTGGCTACATTGATATATGGTATCATCAGCGTGTTGAGGCTGTCGTATTCGCCGTTGTACAGGATGTTGTTGATGCCTTTAGCTTTGCCTGTCTTGGTATCTATGGTGTACAAGGCGTATTTGCCGTTGTTGAACCAGTATAGAACACCTGTGGAGTAATCAAAGGCCATAGACTGGTCGTAGGCCGCATCGACGCCCAATTCGCCTACCAGGGTCACGCGACCATTGGTCTTATTGACCTTGTAGAACGAGTCGTTGGTGCACACTGCGTAAAGCTGTCCGTCCAAGTCGCAGGCAAGGGCAATCATGCTAAACTTGTTGCCTGCCAAGTCGGTGAAATCGCCTATTTTCTTGACTGCGCCGGTGTTTATGTCCAGCGTCGCCAGGGCGCCGTTGCCCTTGTAGATGCCGTAGACGTTGTTCGTGGTGTAGTCGTAGGTCAGGTCGATGCACTTGGTGCTGGTGAGCGATATGGGCGTGCGCTCACCGGTCTCGGTGTCGATGGTGCTGAAGCTCTCGATGGTGGACTGTGTGCCGGGGAGTGTCACTTGCACATACCACTTGTAGTTGTAGTAGAAGCCGCAGTAGCACAATCCCAGTCTTGACTGGTCCGCTATCAGCGTCACATCGATAGGATCGGTCTCCGGGTCAAACTTTATGGGCCCGGTCACGGAGTTGTCGTTGCCATACTGCCAGGTCTGGTAGGCATAGATGACCGGCGCGGCCGACGCCCCTATTACGGTGGCGAGGGTTATGGCAAGCGTTGCGTAGAATTTTTTCATACGACCTTTTTTTGAAAGGTTAATTTGTAGTTTACTTCCTTGGATAGGAAATGTTGTATGCTTCCTCAGGTCAGACTTTCGGATAGCTTGCCGCAAATATAAACATTTTTTTCGGCCTGACACGCATTATATCACTATTTCTGAAAATACCGACCATTTAGACAAATTGTCAATTACAATCATGTCGGCTGCGCGTCAATCCGGCAGAAAACCTATCATTTTGACAGTCATCCGCAGACACATATCGGACAGCTGCGGACAAGTCGCTGAAATCAATGCGTTTGCGTCATATTCTCAAGTCTCACTCCGGCATGTGCACGGGCGGTGTCAGAATAGCGAATTATTGTAGGGACGCAATATATTGCGTTCGCATCGATTGTGGGTAACGCTGTATAATACACAGGAGCTCATTATATTATCCTCCTACTGCGCGGGCGCAATGTATTGCGCCCCTACCGGTCCCACCATTTTGACACATCCTCTATTTTTGATTCCGTGGAGGGAAAGGTGATTTTTTCGTCTCCGTGAAGATGGATGGAATTTGCCCGATATTCTTTTCGCATATTCGGTCGGCTAATGGTTTCCGGGCTACTTCTCGCGGAGGAAGCGGTAGCCGAAGCGCCGGCATGCGGCGCGTTCGAGGTCTTCGCGGGCCTCGGGAGCGGCGATGGCGATGAGGGCGCGTGCACGCTGAGCGCAGTCCTTGTCTTTGAGGAAGGCGGCGCCGTATTCGGTCACCACATACTGGGTCTGGAATCGGGTGGTGACAACTCCGGCGCCCTCGGTGAGCACCGGCTTGATCTTGGAGATGCCCTTGCCGGAGGTCGCCGTCATGGCTATAAAGGTCTTGCCGCCCTCGGAGAGTGCGCCGCCGTACATGAAGTCGTGCTGTCCGCCGACGCCGGAGAACAGTCGAGTGCCTATCGAATCGGCACATACTTGTCCGGTAAGGTCCACTTCGATGGCCGAATTGATGGACATCACCTTGGGATTTTGGCATATGCGGAAGGGATAGTTGGTCCACGCTACGTCCTTGAATATAATGTCCGGGTTGTAGTCCATGAAGTCGTATAGTGCCCTTGAACCCAAGGCAAGGCTGGCCACGCTCTTTCCGGGCATGACCACCTTCTGTGAGTTGTCTATCACTCCGCTTTGGATGAGCGGCAGCACGCCGTCGGTCATTGCCTCAGTGTGCAAGCCGAGATGCCGGTGGTCGCGCAGCCGCCCGAGCACGGCATTGGGAATGCCGCCCACGCCTATTTGCAGCGTGGCGCCGTCGGGTATCAGTTCGGCAATATGCCCGCCGATTCGGCGCTCGGCATCATTGGGTACGGCCGTAGGCACTTCGACCAGCGGGTCATCGACTTCGACGCAGGCATCGAAGCGGCTGATATGTATGAGCGGGTCGCCGTAAGAGTAGGGCATCTGCTTGTTCACCTGCGCGATGATGGTCTTGGAACATTCGACGGCCGAGAATGCCAGGTCGGCCGACACGCCGTAGCTGCAATAGCCGTCCTTGTCGGGGGGCGAGACGTTGAGCAGGGTGACATCCAGCGGCAGGTATCCCTCGCGGAACAGCGCCGGCACCTCGCCGAGGAAGCATGGGATGATTTGTGCCTCGCCACGGTCTACGGCCTTGCGTATACTATTGCAAACGAACAGACTGCGCGGAATAAATATATCCCGGTACTCGGTCTTGGCATACGGAGCGTCACGGCGGCCGACGGCAAAGGCCGAGTACATTTCCACGCCCTCAAGCTCGGCGTGACGCGCCGTTATGGCGTCCAGCAACACCTCCGGGATGGACGTGCTGCCCTGGATGTACACGCGGTCGTGGCTTTTGACCAGTTTGGCCGCCTCGGCGGCAGTCATATAGTTCGCTTTCATGTCTGTGGCGTATTGTGTCTGTGGCGTATTATGCCAATGGTGTATTATATATGGTGTATTATGTCTGTGGAAAATTACGATTGAAGGCTGCGAGTCGCTCTTCAAGGAGTGGATAATCGCTGTCGCCGAGCATCGATGTGCATATGCGCAGCCCTTGCTGTTCGCTGCCGGTGGTACGCAGCGAGATGGCGGCAATGCCGTAGTGGATGAGCTCGTCGACGAGGTCGTCACCCGTAAAGCCCTTGCGCCCTATTGTGAAGAAGAAGCCGTCACTGACATCCCGATCGAGGTCCTTGTCGTAGACGATATGGAAGCCGTTGCGCAAGAATATGGACTTCAGCCTCGCGGCACGCGCGGCATATTCGCGGTTCTCGGTCACGAAATCGAGTTTTCCATCGCATGCGGCCTCGTACATTGCCGCCAGGGCATACTGTGCCGAGTGGCACACGCCCGATGACAAGGTGTACAGTATGGTGTGTACAAAGGTGCGTCCGGGCGTGTCCATACCGAGAGTCTCCTTCAGATGGGGATACTCGCGGTCGAACAATGCGTCGGATATGACAGCCGTGGCCACACGCTCGCCGGCATAGCTGAATATCTTGGAGGCGGAGAGCAGTAGTATGTAGTTGTCGGTATATCGCGCTACGGTGCTCTGGTACGGCGGCTCGAACGGATGTCCTATGTTTTTGCGCGAGTCCATGCCAAAATATGCGAGGTCTTCAAGGACTATCGTGTCGTATTGTGTGGCCAGACGGCCGATGTGTTCCAACTCGCTCTCGGTGAAGCATATCCACGCCGGATTGTTGGGATTGGAATATATGATTGCGGCGATATTGCCTTTTTCAAGGCGGCTTTCGAGCTGCCGGGCCAGCTTCTCGCCGCGGAAGTCGTGGACATCAAATTCGTCTGTCTTGTATCCCAGTACTTTGGCTTGCAACGGCTGTACCGAGAAGCCCGGATTGATAAACAATATGGTGTCCTTGTCGGCGTGCAGGTGTGTGCTCAGGATAAATGATGCAAAGGTGCCCATCATAGACCCCACGGTGGGCACGCAACTTTCCGGCCTTACGTCTATGCCGAGGAAGGCCTTGACAAATCGTGAGGCTTGCTGTTTGAGCGGGGTGATGCCGGCTATATTGGGATACTTGTTTGCCACTCCGGCGTCGAGAGCCTGTTTTTGGGCCTCGATGCCTATTCGAGATGCCGGAAGTCCGGGCGAACCTAACTCGAGATGTACGAATTTACGCCCCGTAATTCTCTCCAGTTCCTCGGCAAGGGCAAGGGTCTGCCGGATGGTGGCATCGCCGGCATGAGTGATGTGCATCTTGTGCAGCACCTCGCCGACAGTCTTTCGGTCAAAAGGTATTTCCATGCGTTATAGTTGTTTTTCGTGGATGTGTGCTCAATTGTTTCCGTTGATGCGGGCGTGTGCCACCTTGAGCCCGGCGCGGAAGGCCTTGATGTTCATCTCGACGATGGCATCTCCTTTGCGTGCGAACACCGAGTGTATGCCGTCTTCGATTTTAGCGATGTCAATACCGAGGAAAGGCGCTGCGGCGCCCAACAATACGATATTGGCGGCGCGCGGCGAGGCGGCCTCGCTTGCAATCGCGGCCACATCAAGCGCCACGTGGTGGGGCAACGCTTCGATGCGCTGCATCAGCGTGTCAAGGTCGGGGTAGTCGGGAATATTGACAAAAGGCTCGGTATTTGTGATTACCCATCCGTCCTTTTTGAGGTACGGCAGGTAGCGCATAGCCTCCATGGGTTCGAGCGAGATGATGAGGTCGGCCTTACCCAAGGGGATGAGGTCGGACGCTATGGGCGCCGAACTGATGCGCAGATTGGACTGCACATCGCCGCCGCGCTGGCTCATGCCGTGCACTTCGGCCTGCTTGATATAAAGGTTGTCGTTGATAGCGGCAGCACCGATAATTGTGGCAATTGAGAGGATGCCTTGTCCTCCCACTCCGGAAAGAATTATATCTGTATTCATAGGGCGTCCTTCTATTTAGTGGTTTTCTTGGCGTGGCGGCGAGCTGTCTGTATGCACTCGCGGCGCGGTACGATGACGCTCACTCCTTGGTACTCGATTTCTTGTCGGATAATATCTTCCATCTCGGCCATATTCTTAGGCAGAGGGATGACCGTGCGCACGTGCTCCGGCTCGACGCCTATGCCGAGGCAGATGCTCTCGATACGGCCTGTCCCGGCCGAGTCCTGTCCTCCGGTCATTCCGGTGGTGAGGTTGTCGGAGATTATTATCACAATATCTGACTTGCAGTTGACGGCATCCAACAGCCCGGTCATTCCCGAATGTGTAAACGTGGAGTCGCCGATGACGGCCACCGACGGCCACTGGCCCGCATCGGCAGCGCCTTTGGCCATCGTAATCGATGCGCCCATATCCACCACGGAGTGTAGTGCTTGATATGGAGGCAGATAGCCGAGTGTATAGCAGCCTATATCGCCGAAGACGCGCGGATTGGCGTACTCGCCCAGAACATTGTTTAGTGCCGCAAACATATCGCGGTGTCCGCAGCCCCGGCACAAGGCGGGCGGACGCGGCATCACCAATTCGGACGGCGCAAACACTTCTTCATTCTTGAGCCCGAGGGCGGAGGCGACATTATCGGGTGTCAGTTCGCCGGTGCGTGGTACGGCGCCCGAAAGACGACCCTCGATACGGACGCTCTGCTCCAGGACGCCGAGCAGCATCTCCTCCACCACCGGCTGGCCGTCTTCGAGCACAAGCAGCGATTGGCACTTGGAGGCCAGTCGCCTTACGGCATTCACCGGCAGCGGATATTGTGAGACCTTCAGCACCGGATGCGGGCATCCGTCCTTGAAGTTTTCCATGAGGTAATTGTATGCAATGCCGCAGGCGATAATGCCCACCGAGGTGTCGGCCCCGTCGATATATTTATTGTACTCGGATTCCTCGGCTCGGCGCTCTAAATCTTTCTGCATACCGGTCAGTCGCTCGTTGCGACGGCGTGCCACAGCCGGAAGCAGCACCCATTCTTTGGGATTGTCGGGATAGCGCATCGGGTTGGGCTCGCGAATATCCCCGGTAGCGACAACGGCACGCGAATGTGCCATACGCGTCACAATGCGCAGCAACACAGGCACTTTGTATTCCTCGGACATACCGAAAGCGTCTTTCATCATATTGTAAGCCTCTTGCTGCGAAGACGGCTCGAACACGGGCACCATAGCAAATTTGCCGTAGAAACGCGAGTCCTGCTCGTTCTGCGACGAGTGCATCGACGGGTCATCGGCAGCCACTACGACAAGTCCGCCGTTGGTGCCGGTCATGGCCGAATTCACAAATGCATCGGCGCAGACATTCATGCCTACATGCTTCATACACACCATGGCACGCTTGCCCATATAGGACATTCCGAGGGCTTCCTCCATGGCTGTTTTCTCATTGGCCGACCAGCGACAATGAATACCCCGAGCCCGGGCCAACGCGTTGCCCTGCACGAATTCGGTGATTTCGGTCGAAGGTGTTCCGGGATATGCATAGCACCCCGAAAGCCCGGCATGTACGGCGCCCAAGGCTATGGCCTCGTCGCCCAGCAGCAATCGTCTTTCTCTCATAAGGTTAATAGTGTTTTTATGTTTTGTGTTTCTGCTTTTGATGTTTTTCAGTGCCTCAGCGCCCGGCATCTCGTGTATCAGCCTTTAACGCATTATGTCTCAGCGTTTGACGCTATCAGCCTCGGCCTTTAACGTCTTACGTCTCAACCTTTAGCATCTTGTGCATCAGCATTTGACGCTCTTGGCTATTGTGTTTTGCCGGATTCTGTCTCGGACGCGTCCGGAGCGAATATGGCGAAGCGGCCTAAAGTTAAGCGAAGGCCTCTCCGCGGCCAAAACGAGACATTGCCCGTCAGCCTCTACGGCAAAGATAGTACTTTTAGCTCACGCAATCGACACGTCGACAAACTTTTTTTCGCGCTTTTCGGCGCCGCAACACACTATGCAAAAACCGTTATGTCAGCCTAATACGACACTTTCAGTCACCCGTGCCGCCGTTCGTTCGTTCATCCGAACATATTGACACAATTGCCACCCATTCTCTTATTTCCGTCCACCGCAAAAAAAAATTCTCCTTCCCTCAAAAAAATCCGTGCGACAAGACCGCCGGCACACCCAACCGCCCGTCACGTCCGAAGGCATGGCATCCATAGCCGGATTTGGCTCCGAGGGTGCTTTATTTAGACAACACCCGCTTGTACACGGCGCATACATCCTTGGCCATACGTTCGATAGAGAACTCTTGCTGTGCTTTCTTTTGTCCTGCACAAGCCAACGTCCGCCTATACTCCGGATTATTTATAAGTTCGGCAAGGATATCCCTCAACCCTTCTACATCATCGACCTGGAATATACGTCCGTCAACTCCGTCAGTTATTTGCAGGTCGGCACCCTCGCAATTGCTTCGCACGACGCAAGTGCCGCTCATCATTCCTTCCACTGCAGTAAGCGGAAAGCCCTCTTGCCGCGACGGTAGCACCAGGATGTCCAGAATCTTGTACAGCGGATATGGGTCGCAGTACTTTATTTGAGTGACACAATCGCCTAATCCGGTGTCTTTTACAAGTTCATCAAGCCAACGCTGCGACATCTGGTTTTCGTTCTTATCACTTCCGACAAACAAGACATGTATTTGCTCCCGTATTTTGCCCGGCAGTCCGGCTAACGCCTTCAGGAGCACATCATGACCTTTGCGCGGTTCAACCGAACCCACCAAGCCTACATATATCTTTCCACAAGGAATACGGTATTGGCTAAACACTTTTTCACGCGCGCCTTCGCCAAGCGGTTGGGCAAAACGTATCGAAACCCCGTGTGTAACCATCGTAACCTGCTGCGGTTTGAAGTGACATACATCAATCGCCCACCGAGTTGTCTCCTTGCTTATCGATATGCAATGATTTCCTCTTTTGAAATATAACTTCGGATAAATATCCGTGATGTGCATCGTTGACAAAAACTTCTTGCCGCATAGCCATGGAATATACGTGTAATACGCCGACTCGCAGTGTACCAAATCATAATGTCCGAGGAGCAACATTTTCATAACCCTCAATGCCGTGCGTAATATTTGAAAAGCCGAGCCGGTGCGGCACTTGAAAAAGCGGACATCCTTGTCTTCCGAATATTTGTCATAAAACCTGTTGTTGCCCACATTTTCCGGAACACCCACAATCAATGTAGGATGGACATCTTCGCGTAATCGCAGGCCCTCAAACAAATCCACAGTATTTGTCGTCACTCCGGACAACTCAAACCGTGAAAGCAATATTGCAACTTTTATCATAATTCTATTTTTATGATTGTCAATGGTCGTTTTCCCATTCAATATACTGATGCAAGAGCTCTATAAATATATGCGAGTGTTATATGTTATATAAAGCATGCAATTAGCAGTGTCAGGGCAAGAGTGGCCGCCACAGCCACGTTCTGGTTTACAAATAATTTTGCACGGCACAGCGGCAGCATCAGCAGTATCGGAATAAGGCACCACGACAGGTAGGCGAAACGGTCGGTGAAGAATGCACCTATCACCAACAACCATACAGAGTTGGCGATAATGTATGTGCAGTAGAGGTGCTTATACATTCCGTCCTCAAACTTCTTGACATATATATAATACCACCCAACTACGATGGGCAGCAGCGAATACGCGACAAAATCCCAGCGGAAGCCCTTCTTAAGCAAGGCAACACCGACCGAATTAAACCCGCCTTGCTTCGAGATTTCTGTCTCCAAATACTTGGCACGTTCATCCGTCACCAAATCGGCGAGCATATCCTGCACCGCACTGCCCATACCGAAGGATAAGAGCAGGCACAGGCACCACAACGTCAAACACCATTTGGGATTCTTGACGATGAAAGCCAATCCGAAGGCGCATACGGTCAATGCCACCGAGAAGTGGATATTGATGGCTATCAGCGCCAAAATTCCCGCCCAAATACGGCTGCGCGAATACATCGCTATCGCCAATACGGCCGTCGAAACAGCCATACCTGCGCGAAGGGTGTTCACTCCGTAGGCCATAAAGAACGAGCTGCACATTATCATTACAAGCAGCGTCGCCTGCGCCCGCCCTCGCGTCATGACACGGCAGGCCAACCAATATGCGCCCACATACCACGCCGCTATCAGCCCGAAGTACCAGCTCAAAGGCGACCCCGTAGCGCGCACCGTATTGGTGAAGAACGTGAAAAACGGGTCATTGGCATATCGCGTGCCATGACCCATATACGTGTACGAATACACGACGTGGTCTTCCCACCACGCATTCATATCCAGGGGAATATTTGCACACGCTATCGCATACCCCAGCACTAATGTTCCGCAAAGTATCGGGGCATTGATATTGTGCTTACGCGAGATGGTGACGACCACGAATAACCATCCGATGATGCTGAGAACCAGTCGCATCACCGCTATATGATCGTGATATGCAAACAATAATGAATGGTCCATATCTCAGACTTCGAGGAGGTTGTAAATGCGTGAAAGGATGGTACGGGGCGCGAATGTCGCCAGAGCGTAGCGGTGAGCCTCATCGGCACGGCGGCGTGCAAGGTCGTAATCGTCCATTACCGCAAGGACTCCGGTGAGGATGTCCTCGTCTGCATGTCCGCACAGCAAGCCCCTGGGATGTGCCCCTTCGCCTATAAGCTCGGAAGGCCCGGCCGTGCGCGTAGCCAATACCGGCACTCCCAGCACCATAGCTTCGGCCACTACCAACGAGAAACTCTCGCTATTGGAACACGACACCAGCAAATCGGCATCGGCCATACGCCCGTAGGGATTGGCTGCATATCCGGCAAGGGTGACGTTCTCGCCCACTCCGGCGGCATCTATCTGCCGCTGCAAATCGTCTCGCAACTCGCCGTCACCGATAATTGTGATGTGAAACGGACGCGAAGTACGCCCGGGCAAGGCTCGGGCAAGACGCACAAGACGGTCAAAACGCTTCTGGTCGGTGAGGCGTCCCACGGCGACGATGTCAAAGACTCCGTCGCGATGTCCGCCGTCCGAGTCCAAAGGTGCTGCGGCCGCCTGCGCACATATCGCCTCGGCATCCACCGGATTGTATATCGTACGCAATTTGAGTGATTTAAGCGAAGGGAAACGGCGGCGGAAAGCGCTCACCACCCCGTCGCTGACGCCCACAACGGCATCCATAGCTGCGTATGCACGACATTCGCGTTCTTCGCTCCCGAACTGAGCTCGCTCGTACGGCGCGGTGTAGATGTCCGAATGTACCCACGATACATTGGCGGCCTTACGGGGCGCCACCAAGGCATGGCACAACAGCGGTAGCCCTTCGAGAAAGCTGACCACAGCATCATAGCCGTCAAGGCCGCCTCCGCAGGCTCGACGCAAGCGATGCCGCAAAAGGCTGTGTACGTGCAGACTGCGGCTCAGATTGTACGCCACCGAAAACCCGCGGCAGTATCCCGACCAAGCCCGCAAGCGCCCTACCCATTCGGGCACCTGCCCGTCAAGGATACCGCCGCCCACGACCTGCAACAGATCCACGTCGGCACGCTCGCGGTCCCAGTGGCGCAGTACGTCCACGAGGACACGCTCGGCACCGCCGCCATTCAGCGGCCCGGTGATAAATAGTACTTTTTTGCGCTTTTGTGCCATAACGTGCAAAGGTACGAAATTTTACACAATGCCGCAAAAAAACAAAATTCGCCCACCATTTTACGATTTACCTTGTCCGTTCCTGAAATTGGTTGACTCGATTTTGGATATTAACTATGACTATTCCTAAAAAGTGTTGACAGATTTGAGGGCGATTAACTAATGTGGTTGACACCGCCGGGGACGCTTCACCATTTCTCTTTCAAATACTCACTCAAGACCTTGTTCTTTCCGGATTGCGCCCTAAATCGTGCTCCGAAAAATCAAAACAAAAATTCTCGCGAAAATATTTGGTCAGACCGAAAAAAGTGCTTAACTTTGCACTCGCAAAACGGCGGGATAGCTCAGCTGGTTAGAGCGTCGGATTCATAACCCGGAGGTCCCGAGTTCAATTCTCGGTCCCGCTACAGCACTTGACAGGGAAGTCATACGGCTTCCCTGTCTTTTTTGTATATGCCGCCCAAAAGCGCTAACTTTGCATCAAAAGCGGCACTTTCCGTGCTCTCCAAGTTCGCTGAGCCCTCCGAGTTCTCCGAATCATCGCCCTCCCGGAGTGCCGCAACATCCGACCAAATACATCTTGCCTTTATGAAAAGTTCCAAAGCGCCGAAAGGCTCAAAGCTCAAGATTGTACGGGCAACCACCATAGGCAGCTCGCTGGAATCTTTCTGCGCGCCAATGCTGCCGTATCTCGTCGACAAATACGACATCGTAGCCATATCCAATCCCGATGACGCACTGGAGCGCATCTCGAACCGCCCCGGCGTACGCGCCATCGGGGTACCCATGCAGCGGCATATCGCCCCTCTGAGCGACTTGCGCTCGCTGTGGACCATGTATCGCACTCTGCGACGCGAACGACCTTGGCTTGTTCATTCGATGACCCCAAAGGCCGGCCTCATCTGCATGCTCGCCGCCTGTCTGGCCGGAGTACCTAATCGTATGCATACTTTCACCGGACTTATATGGCCGACTTCTCACGGACTTAAACGCTCGATACTCAAGGCGATGGACCGCCTGTTGTGCAGTTGTGCCACGGTCATCAACCCCGAGGGACGCGGCGTGCGCGACGATATGGTACGCGGCGGCATCACCCGTCGCCCTATGGTCATTCTGGGCCACGGCAATGTGCGCGGCATCGACCCCGAATACTACAATCCGCAAGACCCCGGCGTGCAGCAGGCCGCAACGGCTCTGCGCCAAGGCGACCCGGAAGCATCCACGGTATATGTATTTGTGGGGCGACTTGTAGCGGACAAGGGCATAGCCGAACTGGTACAGGCTTTTAGCAGCGTCTACGCCAAAGACAACGGCGTACGGCTGTGGCTGGTAGGACGCACCGAAGACAACCTCGACCCGCTGGACAGCGACACTCGCAATACCATAGCCACGCATCCGGGCATACGCGCCTTTGGCGAGCAGGCCGATGTGCGTCCCTATCTCGTTGGGGCAGACGCCTTTGTATTTCCCTCGCACCGCGAGGGCTTCCCTAATGTAGTATTGGAAGCCGGAGCCATGGGGCTACCATCAATAGTGACCGACATCAACGGCTCGCGCGAAATCATTGAAAATCACTACAACGGCACCATTGTCGCCCCCGGCGATGCAAAGGCTTTGGAAGCCGCTATGAACGAATTGCGCGACAGCTCGATACGTACACGTATGGCCGCTCACTGCCGCGACCATGTACTGCGCTACTGGTCGGCATCGCAAGTGCGACAAGCGCTGCTCGACTTTTACGCCACGCTGCCCCGATAGGCATCACCGGGCATCTACGCCGTGACTGCCGTCATCGGACAACACTTGCAGCAACAGCCTATGTTGCAATCAATTGTGCCCGTTAAAGGCTTCCATAGTCGCCGAAGTGGCCGACGATATATCGGCGCGTTTCAACACTTTCTTTGCCGTTGTCCAAACTATCGACAAATCGGTTTTCAGCGAGATATGGTCTACATACCATACGTCAAGCTCGAATTTCTGTCCCCAGGATATGGCATTGCGGCCGTGGCATTGCGCCCATCCGGTGATACCGGGGCGCACCTCGTGACGACGTGCCTGTCGCTCGGAATACAGCGGTAAATACTTGGGCAACAGCGGTCTCGGGCCTATCAAACTCATATCCCCGACCAATACATTGACCAATTGTGGCAATTCGTCCAAGGACGTCGACCGGACAAAACTTCCTATCCGCGTCAGGCGTTGCTCGTCGGGCAGCAATTCGCCGTCGGCACCTCGTCGGTCTGACATCGTTTTGAATTTCACGATCTTAAAAATCTTGGCATTGCGCCCGGGTCGACGTTGCAAGAAAAAGGGATTGCGGCAGCCGTAGCTGAAAAACAGCATCAAGGCCACCGCTATCAATATCGGGGATAATATTATGAGCGCCAACACCGAACATACGATGTCAATAGTGCGTTTGCCGTATCGTGCGTAAAAGGACATAAGCCGTGTAATGGTTGTATTTATGCAAATTTACGCGTTTTTTCGCTAAACGACAACAAAGATAATGTGGAATGTGGAATGTTGAATGTGGAATTTTAAGGACCTTAAAGACCTTAAAGACACTAAGGACATTAAAGTCCCAAGGACCTTATACACTCCTTAAGATCTTTATAAGGCCCCACCCCGGCATCGTGTCAGCGCTTCCGGCAAAGCTATATGTAGTCGGAGAACTGTTCTTGCAAGCGTTTGCGTGCCACGTATATACGCGATTTGACAGTACCTAAGGGCAAACCCATTTTTTCGGCTATCTCCGAGTACTTGTACCCGGCGACATGCATCGCAAAGGGTCGTCTGTATTCTTCTGGAAAGCTGTTGATGGCGCGCGTAATCTCGTTTGCGCCGTATGTTCCCTCGGGAGTTTCGGCTACACTGTCCTGCGCTATATCAATGTACGCCAGGCTGTCTGCGGTCTCCGTCACAACGCCCGAACGGACTTTACGACGATAGCCGTTTATGAAAATATTGCGCATTATCGTGAACACCCAGCCCTTGAAATTGACGTTCTTCGCGTACTTTTTTTCGTTGTCCAACGCCTTAAGCGTCGTGTCTTGCAACAAATCGTACGCGTCATCACGATTCGAGGTCAGTGTGTACGCAAAATTGAGCATCTTGGACTGAAGCTCCATCAGGCTTTCTTTGAATCCCGTCTTAATCATATCAAAAAGGTTTTTAGATGTTAAACATTTAGAAGTCTTTCTACGTCATACAAGTACTTGGCTTGTACGGTATTTCCGCAGTCGCGGAAAAGTGTGTAAGTCACGGGGGACGAGAGCGAGTATCAGAGTGATGTTTACAGTACGGGCACGCGCCAGTACCATAGGAGTATGCCCGCTAAGGGCGAGGGAACAAGTTCAATAATAAAATAATGCCACGGACTAAGCGCCGCAGACTCTCTTCGAAAGCACAACAGGCGGACACGGCGGTGTTTACTTCTGCCCTATCCTACCGCAGGTTTTCGCCCCAAAGTTACGCCGTAAAGTTCATAAATGCAAATTATATTGCAATATTTAACATTGTTTAGTTTTAACATTTCATCCATTACCTCGATATTATATTCTATATCAATGCATTAGCATTATTACAAGCATTTTACACACAACCACGTCATAGACACCTAACATGTAATCATCCCCGCAGAAGTCCCGTACTTCAGCGCGGCACATGGCACCGACAACACTTGCCGGGAAAAATAGCAGGACGCCCACCGGATATGATCCGGGGACGTCCTGAATATGAAGATTGGAATATTTTGCTTATATCAGTTTAGCGCACAAGCACGCGTGCGGCTGCACGTTGTCCATCGGCGCTGACGGCGGTTGCCACGTAGATGCCGGGTGCAAGGCTGCCTGCATCTACGGTGTCTGCATTGGCTGAGGCCACAAGTGCTCCGGTGGGGGTGTATACGGCGATATTGGCTTTTTCGACGCCGAGTACGCGGATGGTGCGGCCTTCGAGCGCTATGGTCATTTGGTCGGCGGCGTTTGCGAAGTCATTCACCGAGGTCGACCCGGAGGTGGCCGCAGCAGTGTACTTGGCTATGCCCTGCCCCGGCACGAGTACCCATAGGTTGATTTTAGCGCCATTGACACGTGCTATGGCCGTGCTTACAAAGGTGCTGTTCGATGCGCCCGTGGTGCTGCTCAGCGCCGGATATTCGTGTATCAGCGAGGCATTGGACAGGCCGTTGGTGGCGTCTATGAGGTTGAGGCGTCCGCCCTTGACGCCGGTGGCGTAGGTCACGGATGCGGCGAGGGTGTAGTCGCCGAATGCGAACATCTGGCAGCTGCTGCCGAAGGTGTTGTCGCCGACTGCCGTATTTTTCATAGATTCGATGTGTGTGCCGTCGGCTTTGAATAGGGCTGTGGCGCCGCCTTTACCGCTGGCCAGGATGCGGCCCTGTTCGTCTACGCGTATTTCGATGACTGCAAATCCGCCGCCCAGGTCAAAGTCATTGCCGGAGGCGTCTTTGAGTGTAATCACCTGCGGAGTGGCGTTGGCCGTGCCGTTGGTGACGGTGTACACATACACTTTGCCGGCGTACCCGGTATTGGAGGCGAAGTAGAGTTTGCCGTTGTTGATGGTGCCGGAGGCGCACATCAGGTCGCCTGCGCGGCCGCCGTGGTTGGTGGTGCTGAGGATTGTCGCGGGTGTGGCGTTATCGCCGTTCCAGGCATAGACCTTGAGGGTAGAGGCGGCGCTCAGTGCTGCGTTGCAAGCCACTATGGTGCCCGAGAGATTGGCCACGGAGAAATAGCGATATGTTTCGGCGGCGATGCTGCCGTTGTCCAGTGTGCCTTTCTGTACACCGGTTTCGGCATTCACAATGTGGATATTGGCATCGTCGCTGCTGCGTTGCAGTACGTACAGGTTGTCGCCGTTGAGCACCATATTGCGCGTATTGACATTCGAGGGATCCATATAGGATGTCGAGGTGCCTTGTGCGGAGCTGTACTCCCAGTCGGTGTTGAACATGGTGGGTAGTGACGTTGGCTTCTCGGGATTGGGTTCGGGATTGGGTTCGGGTTCGGGGTTTACCGGATTTGTGGTGCATGAACTGTAGTATGCAAGGCCTTGACCGGTAATCAGCACCCAAGCTTCGATGCCCTGACATGAGGCGACATTGTATTCGATGCCTCCGGTGAATGTGGTGTTGCGGGTGGCGCCGAGGCCGTTGGCGGGATAGTCGCCCATGGCTTTTGCTTTGTCGTAGCCGTCGGTGACGTCGTACAGACGCATGGTGCCGTCGGCGATGGAAGCGGCGCTCTTGTTGAGATATGTGGTGACGAACATGTATTTACGGCCGCCGTAGACGAATTCCTTCCAGGCGTTGCCTTGTAGTACGCTTTCGCCGGTGAGGGCGTATTGCTTGACGCCGCTGAGGTTGCAGAAGGTGGGCAGTATGCCCTGTCCGTCAATCCAGTATCCGTTGCCGGTGGGATGTACGCGCGAGCTGATGCCGCTGGCCAGGCGTGCGCCGTTGGCGGTGGCGTTGGTGCATTTGGCTGTCCACGACCCGTTGGCGCGGTGGTACTCGACGATGCGTGTCGTTGTGCCGTCGTCGTTGCAGAATGCAAACCACATATCGTTTTCGTTGCCGACAATTTCCATGCAGTCGCCTAAGCGAGCCGCTCCTTGCAGGTCGGTGGTGCTGTAAAACAGTCGTGCCTGCGAGTCTTTATTGTCCCAGACGTATATGCGGAGTTCCTTGCCGGAGGCGGCGAGGTTGCAGGCGTAGATCTTGCCTTCGAAGCAGCGCACGTCACACAGCGCGAGTGTGCCGCCGGATACGATGGAGCCTTTGGCGAGTGTACCGACTTTCTGGCCGGTGCGAGCGTCCAGAACGATGACGTCCGCATTATTATATATTGCGTACAGATATCCGTCGCAGTAGTCGAAGTTGCGCAATTTGTCGGACCAGTCCGTGGCGGTATTGGCTGTGGTGCTCAGGTTCCAGACCTCTTTGAGCTTTAGTTCGGTGGAGGGTGTCGGGTCGGGGGTTGTGCCTTTGTCCTTGATGGTGCCGGTGATGGTGACGTTGCGTGTGGTGACGCCGCCGCCTTTGACGGTCAGTGTGGCGTTGTAGGTTCCGGCGGCTTTGGATGCGTCCAGGGCCACGGTGAGGCGTCCGCCGGTGCTTCCGTTCCATCCGCTTTGCGGAGTGACGGTAAATCCGTTGCCGTTGATGTCATATATCAGTCCGGAGGTGAGGTTGGAGGCGCTCACGGTGACAGTGGCCGTGGGGTTGGCGTCGCCCTGTGTGCAGGATAGCGTCAGTGTCGAGGGTGAGACGTTTAGCGTGGGATTGGCTGTCGGTTCGGTGATGGTACCGGAGATGTTGACTTGTACTCGCGAGGCACCGCCGCCGGAGATGGCTACGTATCCGCTGTAGTTGCCGGCGCTCTTGGAGGCGTCCATGGTGACGATGAGGTTGCCGCCGGTGCGGGCATTCCATCCGGAGGCCGGTGCGACGGTGAATGTCGAGGTGCTGCTGTTGTAGCTGATATCGCTCGTCAGGCTTGTTGCCTTGACCGAAATGGTGGCTGTGGGGTTGGATTGTCCGCGAGTGGCGCTAAGTGTCAGCGAGCCGGGTGTGGCGCTCAGCGAGGGCGCTGCTGCGGGTTCGGTGACGGTGATTTTCACCTCAATTTGAATACGTTTAAGATCGCTGCCCGAGCCGCTTTGCACTGCCACGTAAGTATTATAAGTACCTGCGGCCTTGCCGGTTGCATCAGCCTTAATGGACATCGTGCCGCCCGTGTAGTCGTCCCATCCGGAGGTGGACACGGAGGCCATCTTGGAGGCGGCGTTGTAGACAATTTTGGACGAAAGGTTCGAGCCGGTGATGGTAACGTTTTGTGCCGACGAGACTTTGCCTTTCTCGACGGTGAAGCTCAGCGAGGTTTTGGAGGCTTTCAGCGTGGGGTTGGCCACGTTGAAGGCCATCATTTGGTTGTATACCGCGAGGATTTGTGTGCCGTAGTTGGTTGCTGAGGCCCATTTGCCGCCGAGGGACTCCCAGGTGGGGGCGCAGCCGCGTCTCACGTAGTTGAATCGCGGATCTACCTTCGGGTATGGCAGTGCATCTGTGCACGCGTATGCAAAGAGGTGTTGGATTTGGGCTTCGCAGCCCAGAGCTACGGTGGCGAATTGGCAGCCTTTTTTGCCTTTTTGGGTGACGCCGAGGCCGCAATAGTTGTGGTCGTCGGGGGTCACCGCAGTGCCGCCGGTGTATTTGAACCATCCGGTCTCGATACAGGACTGACACAGGGCGATATCGCCGCGTATGCCGTATTTTTCGCCCATCTTGTACATTTGGACGGCGATTTCGCGGTCGAAACCGGGGTTCTTGGACTTGACAAATTGGTACATTCGGTCGATGGTTGCCACCTGTTTGCCTTTGATGTATGTCGCGGCGTAGGCGCCTATCGGCAGAAGTAGCGCCATGGCTATTAACGTCAGGAGCTTTTTCATGTGGTAAGTTAAGTAAGTGGTAGGTTGTCTACCTTTTTATTTTTTTAGGTGAATAATTGTCTGGCAAGTGCTCATAGCTGTAGCGCCATACTGTCATTTGCGCTACATACGTGCAAAGGTACAAAAAAACGGCCAACACAAGGCGATTTTCGCCGTATTTTTTTATCAAGCCTTACATTTTTCGCTGTTTAAAGGTTTTAAGCAATCATGTCGGCACCGGCTAAGGCCGTCTTCCGCTTGGACAAAAAAAGCAGGAGGCGTCGGGATTCTTGAGCCTGACGCCTCCGTATTGCGAATCGTAAATGCGATTATGGATGGATGCTATTGTTGTGTCGTGTCGTCTGCGGACTTGGGTGCGGGAGCCGGTTCTGCCTTGAGCTCCGAGTTCCTTGTGTTCTCTGAGGTCTCTGAGGTCTTTGTGTTCTCTGAGTTTTCTGAGTTCCCGGAGTTTTCTGAGTTCCCTATGTCCCCCGAGTTTTCCGATGCCACAGCAGAGGCGGCGGCTTTTGCGGCGGCCAACTTCTTGGCACGGGAGCTACGGCGGCGATGCTTGTTGCGCCTGGGTTTGTCCTTAGCCTCGCTCGAGTTTTCGTCGGCGGATACGGCGCTCTCGGCTATGACGTTATCCACGGCGGCGGATGTCTCAGCGGCAGTATCCGCTACGGGTGCAAGGTCCTCGGTGATGACGGTAGCCTCGGAAGTCGTTTCGACGGACGATGTGTCCGTGCCGGATTTTTTCTCTGATTTCTTTGCCTTCTTGGGCTTGGACGTCTCGGGCGTCTTGTCTGCCTTTTCGGTTTTCGCGCTCTTGGGCTTATCCGATTTCTCGACTTTGGTTTTCTCGGCTTTCTCTACTTTCTCGGCCTTGGGTTTCTCCGCTTTGGCTTTTTCGGCCTTGGACGCCTTCGGTTTGTCGGCCTTGGCTGTCTTGGCCGGGGTGACTTCACTTTCGTCGGCGCGGGCTGCGGCTTGGCGGCGGCGCGTCTTGGCTACACTGCTTTGCTGCGTGTCTTTTTCCTGCTTGAGGTCGATGGCGTTGCCGTCTTTGTCCAAGACGCGGTATTGCAGGTAGGCCAGTGACTGGTCGGGTATAAGGCTGAACTTGGCGCCGAGGCTGCGACGCCAACGGCGATAGAGGCTTGAGAGCCATCCTTTGCGCAGATATGCCTCGACATAGGGATGGACGTAGAGCGTGAACTCTTTGACACCGAGGTCGTCAACCATGTAATGGAGTTTCTCGTAAAGCGTATCCGTAAACAGCAGCGAGGGCTGAATCTCGCCCTTGCCGAAGCACGAGGGGCAGGTCTCGGTGGTGGTGATGTCGAGCACGGGGCGTACACGCTGGCGCGTAATCTGCATCAGGCCGAACTTACTCAGCGGCAGAATGTTGTGGCGTGCGCGGTCTGTTGCCATGACTTCTTTCATGTGCTCGTACAGTTGCTGACGGTGCTCGCCCTTGGCCATATCTATGAAGTCGACGACGATGATGCCGCCCATATCACGCAGGCGCAATTGGCGTGCAATCTCGTCGGCGGCACGCAGGTTGACGTCCAAGGCATTGGTTTCCTGGTCGGTATCGGCTTTGGTGCGATTGCCCGAATTGACGTCTATGGTGTGGAGTGCCTCGGTGTGCTCGATGATGATGTACGCTCCGGCCTTGAAGGACACGGTCTTGCCGAAGGACGCCTTTATTTGGCGGGTGACGGCGTAAGTGTCGAAGATGGGCTCGGGCTTGGTGTAGAGCTTGACGATGTCCGCACGCTCGGGGGCGATGAGGGCTACGTAGTTGCGTATCTGCTCGTAAGTCTCGGCGTCATTGACGTATATGGCCTCGAAAGAGGGCGAGAATACATCGCGAAGCATGCCGACGATGCGGCTTTCTTCCTCAAAGACAAGGGTGGGTGCGGTGGCGCGTTGAGCCTTGGCCAGGGTATCTTCCCAACATTTCACAAGGGTCTTGAGCTCGTTGTTGAGCTCGGCCACGCGCTTGCCCTCGGCGGAGGTGCGTATGATGATGCCGAAATTCTTGGGCTTGATACTTTCGAGAAGTTGGCGCAGACGCATACGCTCCTCCATGGACTTGATTTTCTGCGATACGGAAACCTTGTCTTGGAAAGGCGTCAGCACCATGTAGCGTCCCGTGAAGGACAGCTCGGTGGTCAATCGCGGACCCTTGGTCGAAATGGGTTCCTTGACTATCTGCACCAAAATTTCGCGACCGGGTTCGAGTTGGTCGGCAATTTTGCCCTGTTTGTCTATATCGGGCAGGATATTTTGGCGTGAAAGCTGCGGGATATGCTTCTTGTCTTCCAGCAGCTTAGACATAAACTCGGAGTAGGACGCAAAATGCGGTCCGAGGTCCAAGTAGTGTAAAAAAGCATCCTTCTCATAACCCACATTGACGAAGGCGGCATTGAGGCCGGGCAGCAACTTGCGGACCTTGGCCAGGTATATATCACCTACGGCATAGGCGATATTTCGGGCCTCCTTCTGCAGCGATACCAAGCGCGAGTCCTCCAATAGTGCTATTGACACCTCGGAGGGCTGTACATCTATGACGAGTTCGCTTTTCATCGTGTGTGGTTTATGGTTGGTGTTACATTTTGCCGGGTCTTGCGCAGGGACGGACGCCGACCCGATAGCCCTGATGACTATTAGGCCATTTAAGCTGTTACGGCTATTTTAGCTGTTACGGCTATTACGGTCAATACGGCTATTATAGCTATAATGGCTCAGATAGGCGGCAGTCTCGGAGTACTCGACGCTTGGTCTTACCGACCCGGCATAAAATAAAAAAAAGGCAAGCCGTAAGGCTATGGTGCCCGGTCAACCCTTCGGGGAGCGTCGTGTGTCGTTGGCGACACCTGCTCTACCCTCCGGTTTGCCGTGCTTCCCCGCATTACGGCTTGTCCTTTTACGACTGCAGCGCGGCGCATGCGTCGCTCACTGCATCTTCTGCCGACGGGCTATGCCGCCGGGGCCGTCTTACTTCTTCTTATGACGGTTCTTGCGCAGACGTTTCTTGCGTTTGTGCGTAGCCATCTTGTGGCCTTTTCTCTTTTTTCCGCTGGGCATTGTGTCTGTAGTTTTTGGAAATTGGTTAGTGTATTCGATGTGTGGTCAGGCGTAGCTGCGGATTTTCCGCAGCATCCCTTGTATGGGGATATGAACCTTACTTATCCTTGACCTCCTGCATGAAGACCTTAGCGGGCTTGAATGCGGGAATCTTGTGCTCGGGGATGATGATGGTAGTGTTCTTGGAGATGTTGCGAGCGGTCTTTTCGGAGCGCACCTTGATGATGAAGCTACCGAAGCCACGGAGGTACACGTTTTCGCCGTTGGCGAGGGAGTCCTTCACAACTTCCATGAATTTCTCTATTGTTTCGAGCACGTTGGCTTTTTCGATGCCTGTGGTCTTCGAGATTTCGTTAACGATGTCGGCTTTAGTCATTGTTACGTTGTTTTGTTTATGTTATTATATTCAGTTGATTAGCGCGTTAATGAACCGGGCGCGGCACTAAGTTTTGCGGGGATGTCGCGCTCGTCTCTTATTTTTGCGACTGCAAATATCGTAATTTTTTTTGATACTGCACGCATTTTCAGAGAAATTTCTTTGATTTTTCGGCTTTTATGGTGTTTTTGGGGATCCACGAAGGGCGACATGAGAGCTATGGGAACGATGGGAACTATAAGAACGATGGAAGCCATAGGAACTATAAGAGCTATGAGAATTATGAGAGCGATGGGAACGATACCATTACACCCGGAATTCCCATCATTCTCGTTATTTCCATTATTCTCGGAGTTCTCTGAGTTCTCGAATAACTGTCACGCGCAGCCCATTCGACATTCCACATTCCACATTCGACATTAGCACCGCGTCCCACCCGGCGTTCAGGGCGCCGCGGATGTCCGTATCGATGTTGTCGCCCACCATAAGGCAGTCGGAGGGAGCGCAGCGAACCTCGGGATACAAGGCGGCGGCACGCTGTCGGGCATAGTCATAGATGCGGCGGTCGGGCTTATTGACATTGATGTCGTCGCTGAGCACGACCAAATCCACCAAGGTATCGAGACCCGCCGAGCGTAGTTTCTGCTGCTGAGTGTCCTTGAAGCCGTTGGAGAGTATGCCTATGCGGCATCCGGCGGCGCGTAGTGCCGTCAGGGTCTCTCGTGCGCCCTCCATGGTGGCGGGGAGCAGGGCCAGACGCCGCAGGTACTCGCTGTCGAGGTGCCCGGCCAGGGCGGCGGCAGTGGCTTCATCGGCTCCGGCGTCAAGCAAGGGACGGCGGAAGCGCTCGCGCCGCAGGGTGTCGCGGTCAATCTTCCCGGGGGTATACAGCGCCCATAGCGCCGTATTGTGACGATGGTAATTGTCGCGCCAAGCGTCCACATCCGCCCACCAGCGATCCAGGCGCTCGGCCTCGTAGAGTTGGGCCAGTGCCTCCAAGGAGTTGTTGGTGAAGTCCCAGACGGTATCGTCGAGGTCGAACCACACCCACGGGTAGGATGCGGCGGCACGCGGCTCAGCGCTCGACATCGTGAGGCTGTATTTCGATGGTGTCGCGCCGCTGCTCGTCGCGCGCCATACGGCGCCGCGCAAGACCCAGGAGGAGGCTCTCGACAAATCCTCCGAGGCCGAAGACTATGAGTGCGCTGCCTGTCAAGACGTTGACAGTAGGCTCGCCAAAGCCTCCGACAAATACCAAGACGGCGCACACAACCATCAGCGCCGGCACGGCATACAGCCACCGGGGCATACGCACGGGACGCGTGCCGTAGGCCAGTACCCACAGCTGCACCAGCGCCCCCAGCAGCACCAGGATGCCGAACATCGGAACTATGAGCCGCGTAAAGGTGTCGTTGAACACAAACATGCTGACACCCAGCAGCAAGGCTGCCACGCTCACTATCCATCCGAAGACGAGGGCGGCGCCGCGCTTGCGCGGCTGCCCCTCGCGGTCGCGGCCGCCGAGGTATAACACGATGTCCACCAACGCCGAAATCACAAATATGATGCCGCCGGCGGTGACTATGCCCGACCCGGTGATGGTGTCGTGGCATATAATAAGTATCAGTCCCATGGCAAGTATGATGACACCTGCCAGTAGTGTCGATGTCGCTTTCATTGTGTCCGAGTGTATTTGTGTGTCTGATTGTTTTGTCGACTTGCGTAATGTATTATAGTATAAACTCTATAATATAAATATGTGTTCTGCAAAAGTACAAAAATAATTTGGAATGTGGAATGTGGAATGAGCAGAATGAGCTGCGCGGTACTCTGAGAATAACGGGAATGATGAGAAAGATGAGAATAATGGGAGCTGTGAGAATAATGGGAATAATAGGAGCAATGGTATCGCTCCCATAGTTCCCATCGCTCCCATAGTTCCCATCACCATGATTGTTACAAAAGAGGCTACAAGAGGTGATGTGCATTGTGCTGTTGGCAATATTTTTGGCGCAATATTTTCCATAAAGTTATACAGATTTAACGCGAACCATTGCGACAATTTCCGTATCTTTGCATAGTCAAGCGAAAACGGGACTAATGCCATTACCGTGATACCGGGGCGTCATACAGCGCCTCCGGAGGCATGGAAGATATGGCGTTGTCTGCAAGTGTGTTAGCGCTCACACGCCGTCTTGAATTGCTCCCGCACCTTGGCGGACGCAATATATTTGTAAAAGTCGGCCACAGCCGTCGCAGCGGATACGTCGCGGCACATGATGCCTCTTGTGGCTGACTGCTCCCCGAAAATTGGCGTTATGCGTCAATATCCTCTATATATAAACCCCAATAGACCGTATGTACACCTTAAATATCCGTACACAATAACGGCAACTTATTCACGCCGCGGCCGCACGCCTTATATCCCGAAGGGCACGGCTACGGCACCCTCGGCGACAGGCCTCCTCGCAACTGCGACAGCCGATGCCGACAACGCAACTCCCGGGCGCGAAATCCGCCACGATACACCCTATTTGCGATAATAATAACCTAAAAACAATATTCTAACAAAATGAGACTTAAAAGGATACTCTTATCTCTTACGGCATTCGTGCTGGCGCTCTCCTCGGCCTTGCCCGCCGGCGCCGAGGCGTTTACCATCCCGACCGGCAGCACTACTTCCTGCAAGAAGAACGCAGCCCCGGTCAACGCCTGGTGGCCTAACGGCGGAAATAGCAGCAACGAAGTCAACATCAAAGCTGTGGATATGGCTGTCGACCAATATGGTTATGTATGGGTTGTTGTCCAAAACGGAAGCATGCAAACGGCATCGAGCTTCACCATCCAAATTATAGATGGCACGACATTCGAGCTCAAAAAATCAATAAAAGCCTCAGATGCCGGAGTTACAGATGGCTCAAATAGTACAAGTTATGCCATTTCGAGCATCCGCAGAATGGGAGATTGTATCGTCGCCCATGGCGGCAACTCCTGGGGTACTACACCACAAAACATATATATATGGAAGTGCTATAGCAATCCAACTCAAATTGGCAACCCTACTGTCAAAAGCATAGGAAGCGTTAGATACGGCTTTGGCTTTGGCGTTTACGGAGACACCTCAAACGGCAAGCTGTATTTCTTAGGCGCTGATGGCAACGACACGATGAACTCCCACTCCATCACAGGAGGCAGCACCATTGGCTCTGCTTCAACGGTGAATATTACCATCGCACGCCCAACCCGAATGGCATATATTGATCCCCAAAGCGATGGATCTTTTTGGGTAAAGAATTCCGGCACATACGGCATCCACTATAAAGCCGATGGCACAAAGATTGAAGAATTCAACGGCACAGGCATGAACGGACAACCAGGCCGCGGTCAACGCCACTTCTCCTTCAAAGGCCAAAAACTCGCCCTGTGTATGAACTATACCGCCAGCACGTGGGAATCGCCCGGTCTCTCTCTCATCGATTACACTACCGGTGTAGGGAACAATCAAAAGAATATACTTGAAGACGAGGCTGTAAAGCTGTCCAATCACAAACAAGACAAGATTAACTTCACCGGCTGCGACTATTTGATTAAGAAGGCAGACAAGCACTTGGTATTATACGGTCTGGATTGCGACGGTGGTATCGTGCGCGTAGAATATAACGAGGAAAGTACGCTTCCCGGGCAGATACAGAACTTCACGGCGACGGCACGCTGGGAAGGCGCCGGACAGAAGGTAGACCTGAAATGGGATGGCGATGCCAAGGCCACGAGCTATAAAGTGTTTGATTACACCGCAGGCGAAAGTTCGGCGGTCAAGGTCTACGAAGGCAGCGAGACATCCTGCACACTTGACCTCGCCATAGGCGGCGGCAAGGAACACAAATACCGCATCAAAGGATATAACAACGATGGCGAGAGCCCGCAAAATGCCTACGCCAATACCTACGATGTATGGTTCGGCGCTATCACCCTCACCGGCACCATAGACCCGGCAGACCAAACATCCACGGCCAAGCTCGAATGGAGCGCCCCGGCACACGGCACACTTCTGGAATACGAGCTGTGGAAGCACCTCAAGAAGACCGGCAACGACAACAGCACCTCCGAGTCAGACGTCCTCGTGGCCACACTGCCAACCACTCAGACTTCCTACGAAATCCCCGAATTCCAATCGCTGTCGTCCATAACCGAGGGCGAAGTAACCTATAGCGTGTCCACCTCGTTGTTTGTCCGCGCCAAGATGGGACAGACCGTAACCACCAAAGATGGCACAGCCAATACGGTGAATTCGAACACCGTGACCCCCACGGCGGCCAAGGCTCCCCACTTCACCTCCGTAACCACCTACCCGGGACGTCGCACCGTTGCCCTGTCTTGGGAATTGGCCAACTCGTACAACTTTACGCGCTATGAGTTGTACCGCGACGGCATCAAGATTCTGAACAACTACCAAAGCGGCTCGTACATCGATACGGACTTACCCGACGGAACATACACCTATGTCGTTGTGGCCTATTTCACCGAAGGCGGCAACACCTACGCCACACGCTCTACATCCGTCAGCGCCACCATACAGTATAAGGAGGATGTGACATCGTACATCCTCGATACCGTCTACGACTACCCCATCATGACACAAGCCGAATGGGAAGCCGCCGGCAAACCCGCAGATGCTTGCCTTGCTACAAACAATTTTGCCAACGCCAGGACTCCTGTCGGCGGCGGCGCTCCCGGCGATGCATTCCGTCAGGCTCAGTTCTACGACGGCAAATGGTATTTGGCAAGACTAACGGCATGTGATTTAAACCCCATTCCCGGAGGATACTGGCAGACCCCTTCCGGTACAGATAAAAGTATATGGACAAATACCTGGATGGGCGGAGCCTATGTCATAAGTGCCGACAATGCCACAATCAAAACGATAGGCAATGCAGACGGGCTACAATCCACCGGATGCAAATGGTATGGCCTTGAAAACCAATTCATCGCCTTGGATGATGACGGGGTTATAATCCGACGATCAACACAGTCAGACTTAGGCAAGGAAGGTAGCTTCTACCGTCCTACGAAATACCTCTTTTCGAATGGTGTCGGCGAAACAGAAGTGATTACATATGGAGGCAAAACCTTCCTTGAGCTTTCCAAAGATGGGAATAGCACTGACCAGCATTACCGCACCCACTACATAAGCGCAGGAGGAAGCATCAAAGGCGGCACAGGTTACGCACTGCTTGCCATGAACAAGAGCGCTGATTTATACCGAGTTAGCTTTAACACAAACGGCACGGTGAAGAACGTGACGAAATTCACTCCCAATCTCGAAGGTATGGTATATTCTTCGGGAAAAGATGCCGGGAAACCTGTAAATCCATGGGGCTCGACCGAGAACTACGCCTTCCCCGTAGCCGGGCGCAACGGGGCCTTTATCCAGACCGTGCGCGGCATCGGCACATGGTATGTAGACCCCTCCGGCAACTACACATTAATGTATACAGACATGGCAGATGTCTCCCAATGCGGCGGTGTGACCTTCAAGTACAACAACGAATTCTTCGTGTTGCACAGCTCTACCGTCCGCAGCAACAACCCCGGTTACTTCCGCATAGACATCGCGCAACACAAAAACGGCGAGACCGCGGACAATGTCGTGCCCTCCAAGGATAACCTGATACCGTGCGTAGGCAACAAGTTGGACGAAACCGCACAATTCGAAGCCGGCAACTCCAACGGCAGCTGGTACGGTGCCGAGTACAACGCCGCAGACGACTGCATATACATCTATCAGTATGTCCCGGGCATACGATTTGCCAAATACCGCCTGTACAAGCGCGACCAATACCCCGATGTACCCCCGACATTGGACATTACCACCGGATATAACGGCGAAGACAAGACCGACATCACGCGCTTTGACTCCAAAATCACCTGGCGTCGTCCCGGCACAGACCACGAATACGGCATGTCCGAAACAGCCAACATCAAAGTAGACCACTACGAAGTGACCCTCCGCGACCGCGACAACAACGTGATCAAGACGTGGGACAACATCGCCGATGTCGCCGATGCCAACCACGTGTTTACACTCGAATACAAACCTGACTACAACCCGTCAGCCGGCGACAACAGCATGGTGCTCAACTCGCAGAAGTATATCGCCGAGATTGTACCTGTCTACAAGCGCAACAACACCGATATCATCCGCGGCGCCTCCAACTTCGCAGTAGATAACAACGACTACCCGGCAGCCATAGGCGAAGCCAAAGCATACATCTATAGCGGAAATGGCGCTGCCGCCGGCATGTACCGCGTAGACCTCGACTTTGACCGTGCCACAGCCGCCAATTCAAACGAACCCGTGTCGTACTTCCTCGTGGAATACTCCACCGACGGAGGCGCCACCTTCAACACCCTTAACAAATTCAACCTGCTCAAGCAGGGCGAAGACTACCACCACTACCCCGTAGAAGTCACCAACGGCCAAGTGCCCGGCAACTACAAGTTCGGCGGGAGCGATACGTACAAATTCGGCATCGACACCCCCGGCGAAAAGGGCTACGCCTTGCGCGAAAAAGCCAACCACGCCACCGACCACAAGTGCGTGCTATACTACTACACCAACGTCAACCCGTCGGACTTCAAGTACCGCATCACGGCCGTGTACGCCTCCACCAATGCCCGCATACGCAAGACCGCCTCGACCAACGCCGAGAACTTCACCGGCGGGACAACCGGCATAGGTGACGCCACCGGCTACAGCCTGAGCGCCTACCCCGTGCCCGCCACCACTGCGGTAACCGTCACCAGCCCCGAGGCTATAGAAAGCGTACGCATCTTCTCAACAGCGGGCGCCGAAGTGGCACGCGTGGCCGGCGAAAAGGACTACACCCAAAGCGTGGACGTCTCCACCCTGGCCCCGGGCGTGTACATGCTCGTAGTCAACGAGCAGGCCCCCCTGCGTATCGTTAAGAAGTGATTGATACTTTGATATATGCGGCCGTGCCGACCAAGGTTGGCACGTGCTCGCAGGGCCACCGCTCGCTTGTGCGAGTGAAGCCCTAAGAAGCAAGTAATTAATAGAATTACTTAGTACTGCAGTGATGCAGCACGCATCTTAAAAACAACTGAAAAAGTGATTGATTGATCAACCTGAAATGTAGAATGCAATATTGTTAAGGGCTCCGCCGACCGCCGAGGTTAGCGGAGCTCAGTTTATATAATGTGGAACTTCGAATAATGTGGAATGTCGAATGTGGAATGTGGAATTGAGGGCCCGGGACTTTAAGGACCTTAAGGACTTTAAGGGCTTTAGGGTCTTTAGGTCCCCAATGCACGAATGAGCAGCGACAAATGAGTGGTCGACCTTCGGCGTTAGCTCAATTCAACATTCAAAATTCAACATTCCACATTATTTTGGCACTTTTTGTGCTGTATTTGCAGAATAATGCTTAACTTTGCAGGCTCAAAATCAAGCTCAATGCTTGATATAACATACATTGACTTTATTGCATTATGGGCACGGACGGCAAAAACGTCCGCGAACCGATTATCAAAAAGCCTCCAAGCCGGAGGCCATTCTACAACCTCCCGGAGTATAGGCCCGAGGCACGCACGACCAAACGCCGCCACCGCTGCCACAAGACCGCCCCGCGGCACACCACACACATAAAAAGTTACAGAGCACGCATCCATCCACATTCGTGGCATCGCGTGCACAAGTCCTCGCATTTGCCCGGGCAAGACAACCGACATCGACTGACAACATCCGACATCGACTGACACCGACTGACAGCTCCTGACAAGACAGGACTAAGCACGCATGAAACACTATACAAAGCACTACGCTTCCCCTCGACAACCTATGGCTTAGAGCAGCTTGGACCGGAACAGCGTGAAAAACTCGGAACAAACATTAACTACATTTCATAATATGAGATTCAAAAATGCATTCTTAACACTGATGGCGTTTATCACGGCGCTCGGCTCCTCGGTGGGAGCCTCCGCCGAGGCTTTCACCATCCCCGCAGGGGCCACCACCTACTGCAAGAAAAACGCCTCCCCGGTCAACGCCTGGTGGCCGAACAACGGCAACACCACCGGCGACGGCAATGTTTGTGCCGCCGGTCTGACCGTTTTCAACAACCAATTGTGGGTGTTGACTCAAAACGGCAACATGGGCACGAAATCATCCTACAAGATTAAGGTGCTCAACAGCACTACTTTTGCCCAAGAAGGCGAAGCTAACATGAACGGTGTGGACAATACCATTGACTGGTCTGAAGGAGGGAGCTACTATGCCGCACTATTAGGTATGACCCGTATGGGCAATTCGGTCGTTGCTATGAATTGTCCAAGCAGCAGCACCCAAAATACCAAGATATATTGCTGGAGTAGTGCCTCAAGTGCACCAATATACCTTTTCAATGACAAAATTGAGAACCGAGTAGACTGCTCAGGAAATCCAAGACTTAATCCATACCAAGGATTTGGTGCATGGGGTACACCCGATGACGGCAGGATATACATGATTGCAACGAAAGGAAACGACATAGATCGATTGCTCGTCTTCACAATCAAGAACAAGCAGACGACTTCCGTCAAGGAAATCAAATTAGCCAAAAGCTTAGGCGCTGACTGGAATAACGTCAGCATAGACCCGATGGATGACGGCACAGTGTGGATTACGTCTTTCAACAATACATACGGCATCCACTTTAATGCCGACGGATCCGTAAAGGAGGAGCTCTCCGGCAACGGATTAAGCACTATTTACGGCACCGGCCAAAAATTCTTCACCTTCAAAGGCCGCAAATTGTCCTTGAATATGAACTGTTCAAGCGGCACCACTGCGCCCAAACTCTCCCTCATCGACTACACCGATGGCGTGGCCAACGGCAAGAATATTATCACCGACGCTCAGACTGTTTCGAATAACGATATAAGCAAAGCAGGCTTCACCTTCTGCGATTACGACATCAAGGAAGCCGATCGACATCTGGTGCTCTACGGCGTCGACCCCGATGGCGGCATCGTCCGTGTCGAGTACAAAGACGACCGCAGGCCTGCAACCGTTACCGGCTTCACCGCCACGGCAAGGTGGGAGGGCACATCCCAGAAGGTCGACTTGAAATGGAACGCAGCCGACAAAGCCACTTCGTATCAAGTGTACGACTGTACCAACTCGCCCGAAACCAAGGTATATGACGGCAATGCCACCTCAAAGACACTTGTTCTGACCACCGGTACGGGCAAGCAGCACAAATACCGCATCATAGCCGTCAACGCCGAAGGCACAAGCGCCCAAAACGCCACTGCCTCGACTTACGATGCCGGCTTCGGCAACATCGCCCTGACCGCCTCCATCGACCCGACAGACGCCACAGCCACGGCACACCTCGAATGGAGTACCCCGGCATACGGCACAATCAAGAACTTCACCGTGGTCAAGGTAATCAAAAAGACACCCGCCGGCGGCACCGCCACCACCACGACACAAGACCTCGCCACCATACCCGCCAACACCACCAAATACGACGTGGCCAACTACTCGCCCTTAGGCTCGGAAACCGAGAACGGCGTTGTAGTCACCGTGGAGACCTCGCTGATGGTACGCGCCACTATGAACCAAACCATCACCACCAAGGACGGCGAAAAGACCAATTCCGTCACCTCCAACACCGTAGCGCCTAAGGCCTCCGCCGCCCCCTACTTCACTTCCGTAGATACCTATAAGGGACGCCGCACCGCCGCCCTGGCATGGGAAGTGGCCTCGACGGAGAACCTCGACCACTACGAATTATTCCGCGACGGTATCAAGATCCTGAACAATTACAACGGCGGCTCGTATATCGACACCAACCTTCCAGACGGCACATACTCCTACGTGATTGTGGCTTATTGGATAGACGGCAGCGTCACGCGCTCGACATCGGTATCCGCTACCATCAAGCACGCCGATGACGTAGCATCGTACGTCCTCGACACCGTATACAACTACCCCATCATAACCGAGGACGAGTGGAACAAGGCCGGTAAGCCCGCCGATGCAGTAGTGGCCAAAGGCCTGTTTGCCAACGCCAAGACGCCGGTAGGCGCATATGGTGCCCCCGGCGATGTATACCGTCAGGCTCAGTACTACAACGGCAAGTGGTACATCGCACAGCTGACCGCACGCACCGAGCCCAACGCCGCCGGAGCACTAACGGCAACAAAACCACAACTTAAATATATACCCAATAACTATTGGGATCTGCCCAGCGGTGTAACTTCCGAAAAGTATAAAAGCGATTGGGGTGGCGGCATCAAATCTATCGGTGCCGATGCAGCTACCATCAAGACCATCGGCGACAACCTCCACACCGAAGTCGGCACCTGGGGCCTTGAAAACCAGTTTGTCGCCGTAGACGAAGGCGGTAATAAATGGCGTCGCGCCACACACTCCGCAGCCTTCTCCGATGAAAACGCACTATTCTACCGCCCGACAGCATACGTACATGGCAACGAAACCGGCGAGACCGAGCTCAGATACAACGGCAAACACTTCTCCGATATGGAGACCGACTATATCAATTCGGAAGCCGGCAAGGCCGCAGTAGCCGATTTCAACGCCAAAAACGGCAGCAAGTTGGCGTGCGACAAAGGTCTTCAGTACTACCGTACACACTACATCTCGGCCGGCGGCAACGCCAAAAACGGCACGGGCTTCCTGCTGATGTCCATGAACCGCTCGGCTGACGTCTTCCGCATCAAGATGAACGGCGGCACCGCCACAGCCGTGGACAAATTCACCGCTCCCATCAGCGAAATCGCAGCCCTCGGTCGCGACATCAATACACTGGCTTCCACCGAGAACTATTCCTACCCCGTAGCCGGACGCCAAGCCTTCATACAGACCGTACGCGGCATCGGCACATGGTACGTAGACGCCAACGGCAAATACACCCTGATGTTCTCGAACACAGCCGATATCACCCAGTGCGGCGGCGTGACCTTCACGTACAACAACGAATTCTTTGTACTACACTCCACGACTATCAACAGCAACAGCCCCGGCAACTTCCGTATCGACATCGCACAATGCAAGAACGGCGAGAATTACACCACCGTCGTGCCCTCCAAGGACAACCTCATGCCCACGGTAGCCAACAAGTTGGACGAAAGCATCCGGTTCACCGCCGGCAACTCCAACGCAAGCTGGTACGGCGCCGAGTATAACAAGGAAGAGAACTGCATATACATCTATCAGTACGTTCCGGGCGTGCGCTTTGCCAAGTACCGCCTGTACATCAGCGTGCAGTACCCCGATGTACCCCCGACATTGGACATCACCACCGGATACAATAATGCCAAGACCGACATCACACACTTTGACTCGAAGATTACATGGCGGCGTCCCGGCACCAACCACGATTACGGCCTGAGCGAAAACGCCGATGTCATAGTCGACCATTACGAAGTGTCGCTCAAGGACAAGTCCGGCAACATCATACAAGCATGGAACAACGTGCCCGATGTCACAAAAGCCGACCACACGTTCACCCTCGAGTACAGCAAGACCGCTTCGGGCGAGTACAACCTCGATTCGGAGAAATACACCGCCGAAATTGTGCCCATCTACAAGCGCAAGAAAGACGGCTCCATCATCCACGGCGCCGCTAACTTCGCAGTGGACAACAACGACTACCCGGCAGCCATAGGCGCAGCCAATGCCTACGCCTACCAAGGCTCGGGCAGCGCTAAGGGCGCCTACCGCGTAGACCTCGACTTCGATCGCGCACTGCCGGCTCAGTCCTCCGAACCCGTGTCGTACTTCCTCGTCGAAGTCTCCACCGACGGCGGCAGCAGCTACAAGACGCTTAGCAACTTCGAGCTGCTCAAGCAAGGCGAAGACTACCACTACTATCCCGTAGAAGTCACCAACGGCCAAGTGCCCGGACAATACAAATTCGGCACTACCGCCGCCGACAGCCCGAGTGAAAAAGGCTATGCCATGCGCGAAAAAGCCAACTACGCCACCGACCACAAGTGCGTGCTGTACTACTACACCAACGCCAACCCGTCGGGCTACAAGTACCGCATCACGGCCGTGTACGCCTCCACCAATGCACGCATAAGCAAGAGTGCGAACACCACCGCCACCGCCACCATCGCCGGGACATCCGGCATAGGTGACGCCACGGGCTACAGCCTGAGCGCCTACCCCGTACCGGCCACCACCGAGGTGACCGTCACCAGCCCCGAGGCTATACGCGACATCCGCGTATTCTCGAGCACCGGCGCCGAAGTGGCACGCATAGCCGGCGAAGACAGCTACACCCAAAGCGTGGACGTCTCCACACTGGCCTCCGGCGTGTATATGATTGTAATCAACGAACAAACGCCCATACGCATCGTCAAGAAGTAGCATGGGCATCCCCCGCGACAGAGGCGCATACAGGTCGGCAAGTCCGGCCAAGCGCCCCTGCCCTTCTCCAAAAACAACTGATTGATTTTGATATGAAGGCGCAGTGATGCGCTGACGTGATTGACTAACCTGAAATGTAGAACAAAAGTAAGGGCTATCTCCGGCCTAAATGGCCGGATGTATAGAATTCGTACCTGAATTAGTTAAGAGTCCCGCCGACCGTTGAGGTTAGCGGGCTCTGTTTTTTTTAATGTGGGATGGGCTGCGCAACGCATGGGCGGAGGACGATGGGGCTTTGGGGGCTTTAGGGACCTTAAGGACCTTAAGGACCTTAGGGACTTTAGGGTCCTTAGGAGTCTTTCGGGGTCTCGCAAAAAAAGCGTACCTTTGCACTATCTAAAAATCACCGCTACATCATCCACAAAAAAGACGATGCCACAAAAAATCATTATTCTCGATTTCGGGTCGCAGACGACACAGCTTATAGGCCGCCGCCTGCGCGAACTCGACACTTACTGCGAAATTCTCCCCTACAACCGTATGCCTGCTGACGATCCCGATGTCATCGGCGTCATCCTCTCGGGCAGCCCCTTCTCGGTATACGATGACAAGGCCTTCAAGGTTGACACCGAGGCCCTTGTGTCGCGCTACCCGGTACTGGGCATATGCTACGGCGCCCAACTGATGGCCTATCAGCGCGGCGGACGCGTCGAACCGGCCTCCACTCGCGAATACGGCCGTGCCATCCTCAGCGAAGTGGACAGCTCCGATCCGCTGATGACCGGCATCGAGGTCGGCGCACAGGTATGGATGAGCCACGGCGACACCATCACCGCCGTCGGCGAAGGCATGGATATAGTAGCCTCCACCGACAAAGTACACGTGGCCGCTTATCGCCGCCGAGGCCTCCGATGCTGGGGCGTGCAATTCCATCCCGAGGTGTTCCACAGCACCTGCGGCATACAATTGCTGCAGAATTTCGTGGTGGACATCTGCGGCTCGCGTCGCGAATGGACTCCCGCATCGTACATAGACAGCACCGTGGAAAGCCTGCGCCGGACATTAGGCGATGACCGCGTGGTACTCGGACTGAGCGGAGGCGTGGACTCGTCCGTGGCCGCCGTACTGCTCAACCGCGCCATCGGCGACCGCCTCACCTGCATATTCGTAGACCACGGAATGCTGCGCAAAAACGAGTACACCAACGTCTTACGCGACTACCAAGGGCTGGGCCTCAACGTCATAGGCGTCAATGCCTCGGCCAAATTCTTCGACGAACTGGCCGGAATCACCGACCCGGAGGCCAAGCGCAAAATAATCGGTAAGGGCTTTATCGACGTCTTCGATGAAGAAGCCCGCAAAATCAAGGATGTCAAATGGTTGGCGCAAGGCACAATATACCCCGACTGCATAGAGTCGCTGAGCATCACCGGCACCACCATCAAGAGTCACCACAACGTCGGCGGACTGCCCGAGAAAATGCACCTGAAGTTGTGCGAACCGCTGCGTTCGCTCTTCAAGGACGAGGTACGCGCCGTCGGACGGCAGCTGGGCATGCCCGAACACCTGATACGCCGCCACCCCTTCCCGGGCCCCGGCCTGGCCGTACGCATACTGGGCGAAGTCACCCCCGAGAAGGTGCGCATACTGCAAGACGCCGACGATATATTCATCTCCAAGATGCGTCAGTACGGCTTGTACGACGACATCTGGCAAGCCGGAGTGATACTGCTGCCGGTGCAAAGCGTCGGCGTCATGGGCGACGAACGCACCTACGAACAAGCCGTGGCCCTGCGTGCCGTTACCTCCACGGACGCCATGACTGCCGACTGGGCGCGCCTACCCTACGACTTCCTGGCCGACGTCAGCAACACCATCATCAACAGCGTGCGCGGCGTTAACCGCGTATGCTACGATGTCTCCTCCAAGCCGCCGAGCACAATCGAATGGGAATGAAAATAATGTGGAATGTCAGAACTATGGGAGTTATGAGAACTATGAGAGCTATGGGAGCTATGGGTGTATGACATCCTTCCCATTATTCCCATTATTCCCATTATTCTCATCTTTCCCATTATTCCCATTAGCACAATAGTCCAAGCTCGCCATCAAATCGGCCTCACAGCGCACGCTGTGAGGCCGATTTGGCTATATCGTTTATTTTGCGTATTTTTGCGGTCGCATTCATATGAATCATACACGACTTGACACATGCAATTTACAGCTGAAATGTTAGCAGCCCTTATCGGCGGTACCGTTGACGGCGACCCCAAAGCCGCAGTCAGCACCTTTGCCAAAATCGAAGAAGGGCATCCCGGCGCACTGTCTTTTCTTGCCAATCCCAAATACACACACTACATCTACGACACTCAATCGTCGATAGTGCTCGTGGCCGATACATTCGTGCCCGAGCGTCCCGTACAAGCCACCATGATACGCGTGGCCGACCCCTACGGCGCAGTCACCAAGCTCATGGAAATGGCCGCTGCAGCCATGACACAGCACCCCGTCGGCATCGAGCAGCCCAGCTACATAGCCGAGGACGTCGCCATAGACAAGGAGACATACGTCGGCGCATTTGCATACATCGGCAAAGGCGCCGTCATAGGACGCGGCGCCAAGATCTATCCCCAAGTGTACGTAGGCAACGGCGCCGTCATAGGCGAAGACACCGTGCTTTACCCCGGAAGCCGCGTATATCCCGGATGCCATATCGGAGCACGCTGCATCATCCATGCCGGCGTGGTCATAGGAGCCGACGGCTTCGGCTTTGCACCCGACAGCGAAGGCGTCTACCATAAAATACCCCAAATGGGCATCGTCGAGATAGGCGATGACGTCGAAATAGGAGCCAATACCACCGTGGACCGCGCCACCATGGGCGCCACCCGCGTAGGCCGCGGCACCAAGCTGGACAACCTGATACAGGTGGCACACAACGTCACCGTAGGCGAGCACACGGTGGTGGCCGCACAAGCCGGCATAGCAGGCAGTGCACACGTAGGCAGCCACTGCATGGTGGGCGGACAAGTGGGCATCGCCGGGCACATCGCCGTGGGCGACCGCACACAAATAGGCGCCCAGTCGGGCGTACCCAACAACGTCGCCCCCGGCAGCCGCATCATGGGATACCCCGCAGTGCCCGCCGGCGAATTTGCCCGTCAAGCCGCATACATACGCCGCTTGGGCCAACTCTTTGACCGCGTCGGCGCCCTCGAAAAATCCGCCAAGCAACAGTAACCCAAGTACGAAACAATATATAACACCATATACGCCACAATGAAACAGCTCACGCTCGCCAAGCCCTTTACGCTCCAAGGCAAAGGGCTGCATACAGGCCTCAATATCACGGCAACCTTCAACCCCGCAGCCGAAGACACAGGATACAAAATCCAACGCGTCGACCTCGAAGATCGGCCAATAATACCCGCTGTGGCCGAAAACGTCGTAGCCACCAGCCGCGGCACCGTCATCGGCATCGCTCCCGACATCACCGTCAGCACCATAGAGCACGCCATGGCCGCACTCTATGCCTCCGGAATAGACAACGTACTCATCAGTGTGGACGGCCCCGAGATGCCCATACTGGACGGCAGCGCCGCAATATACACCCACGCCATAGCCCAAGCCGGACTCCAAGAACAAGATGCCGACAAAGAATTCTTTGTCGTCCGCCACAAAATAGAGGTCTCCGACCCCGAAACAGGCTCCAAAATCATAGTACTACCCGACGAAGAATTCACCGCCGATGTGATGATCAACTTCGACTCACCCGTACTGCACAACCAGTACGCAAGCCTCGAACACCTGAGCGACTTCGCCGACGAAATTGCAGCCAGTCGTACCTTCGTGTTCGTGCGCGAGATAGAGCAACTGCTGGCCGCCAACCTCATCAAGGGCGGCGACCTCGACAACGCCATAGTCATCTACGACTCGCCCCTGAGCCAAGACAAGCTGGACCATATCGCCGACATCATGGGCGTACAGCACAAATGCGTCACCGAGTACGGATACATCAACGAGACACCCCTGACGCACGAAAACGAACCCGCACGCCACAAACTGCTCGACATCATAGGCGACATCGCCCTGATAGGCGCCCCGCTACGCGGCCGTATCATCGCCACACGCCCCGGACACACCATCAACACCCAACTATCCAAGAAACTGCGCCGCGATGTGCGCCGTATGGACGCCATAGCGCCCGTGTACGACCCCAACGCCACCCCCATACTGGACAACAACCAGATACGCGCCCTACTGCCCCACCGCTACCCCTTCCTGCTGGTGGACAAAATCATCGAACGCAGCGAAAGCTATATCGTGGGCGTGAAAAATATCACCGCCAACGAACCATTCTTCCAAGGGCACTTCCCCCAGGAACCGGTAATGCCCGGCGTACTCATGATTGAAGCCATGGCCCAGACCGGCGGACTGCTCGTGCTCGGCACCATGCCCGACCCAGAACGCTACTCGACATACTTCATGAAAATAGACAATGTGAAATTCCGCCAAAAAGTCGTCCCCGGAGACACACTCCTATTCCACGTGTCCTTCATGACCGAGCTACGTCGCGGATGCGCCGTCATGAAAGGCCGCGCCTTCGTAGGCGAGAAACTCGTGGCCGAATGCGAATTTATGGCACAAATCATCAAGAACAAATGAAACAACCCTTAGCATACGTACATCCCGCAGCCAAGATACACCCCAGCGTCGTCATCGACCCCTTTGTCACCATTGACCAAAACGTCGAAATCGGCGAAGGCACACGCATAGGCTCCAACGTCACCATCCTCGAAGGCGCACGCATAGGCCGCAACTGTACCATATTCCCCGGTGCCGTCATAGGCGCAATACCTCAAGACCTCAAATTCAGAGGCGAAGAAACCTACGCCGTCATCGGCGACAACACCACCCTGCGCGAATACGTCACCGTCAACCGCGGCACAGCCTCCAAAGGCCGCACCGTCGTGGGCAACAACTGCCTGATTATGGCGTACTCGCACATCGCCCACGACTGCTGCGTAGGCAACAACATCATCATCTCCAACGCCACACAACTGGCCGGCGAAGTCATCGTAGACGACTACGCCATCATCGGCGGCGGAACACTGGTACACCAATTCTGCCACCTGGGTTCGCACATCATGATACAAGGCGGCGCACTCATCAATAAAGACGTGCCCCCATACGTCAAAGCCGCACGCGAACCCATATCCTACGCCGGCATCAACAGCATCGGCCTGCGCCGACGCAACTTCTCCAGCGACACCATACGCGAGATACAGGACATATACCGCTACCTCTATCTCTCGGGACTGAACGTCTCAGACGCCGTCGCCCGCATCGAAGCCGAGCTGCCGGCCACCCCCGAACGCGACGAAATCATCATGTTTGTCCGCAACAGCAAACGCGGCATCATTAAAGGATACGTCTAAACAGACGCCAAACACATAGACGAAGAGAAAACGACGACGGGCAGAGGCGCGTCGCTCGTCCGGCAGAGAAGCCGCGAGGCCGACCTGCGTAGACGTGAGGAAAGTCCGGGCAACGCAGAGCACCATACTTGCTAACGGCAAGCTGTCGGAAACGGCAGAGTAGTGTGACAGAAAATAACAGCCGACAACGTCGGCAATGGTGAAAAGGTGGGGTAAGAGCCCACCGGGAGACATGGTGACATGACTCGCCGCACACCTTATGGGTTGCAAGGTCAAATATACCGGCATTTAAGGGCTGCTCGTCCATTGCCGGGGGGTAGACTGCTAAAGCGTTCGTGGCAACACGGCGCTCAGATAAATGACGTGCATGGCCCCGTCCGGTCCCCACGCGGGATACCGAGGGCTTACAGAACCCGGCTTACATCCGCCCGCCGTCCTTTTCGCTTCATCTATTTTCTCGACATGGTCTAAGTCCTCGGATAATAGAATAGTCTCATGCAGCACATTTCGATCTTAATGTCCTTAAGGTTCTTAGAGTCCCTAAGGTCCTTAGGGACTTAAAAATAGCCACTAAAGCCTCAAACTCCAAATTACCTAAGTTTTATGAAAGGAGAATACTGGACATGCCCCACCGTCAGCGACGAAGGATATGATATCCTGGTCACCGGACGTGCCGACATCGAAAAATTCCGTACCAACCCTCGCTTCAGCATCCGCGTAACCATCACCTGGAAATACGGTGGTCACGACATGCCCGGCATCGAAGACTCCAAACTCATGGAACAAGCCACCGATGCCCTGGCCGACACCTTCGACAAAGACCCCGTAGCCGTGCTCACAGGCATATACACCGGTGACGGAAGCCGTCAATGGGTATTCTACACCGCCAGCACCAATATCTTCGGACGCAAACTCAACGAGGCCCTGGCGCAGCTGCCGCTGATGCCACTGGAAATCACATGCGAGAACGACCCCGACTGGGGAGAATACGACGAAATGGCCACCGCCAGCCGCATCGACGTCTGACAGCTGCTTCAACAGGCTCTTACACGCAGTATAGCCGATGAATAACCATAATGGTCATAACAACTATTATGGCTATAATAGTAGATATAACTTGCGTGAGACAGCAGCACGCTCATCAAAACTCAAGCTTATCATCCCGGTCGAGCTTATAATATCCGGCAAGCATCGCCAAAAGTTTGGAAATCTGAGCCACAGCATCAGCCGTGCCTTTGGAAATCTCCCTGCCGCGCAGCCTTAGCATCAGCACCCCGTACAGCGCATTGAAACACGTCTCCAACTCGCCGACCGGAGCTTTTCCACCCTTGGCACGCAACTCGACTATAAACGGCAATGTCTTGTACAACTGAGCACTATACTCGGCATACTTGTCACTCGACAACAGACGCCGATGCAAGTCCACAAGCTGTCCCAACGTATTGCGATTGATTTGCAAATGACCCGAACGCTCCACACCCTCGCGCCTCATCATATCAATGAGTGACACGTACCACTCACGCAAAGCATGCGCCCGCTCTTCATCAAGCCCCATGGGACGGATTACGGACTCTTCTATATGGTCAATATCAAGGTTGTAGGCACGGATAATATCCTCTATCTGCCACATATACAACAAGTATTCGGCGATATTCTCTTTGTGCTTTCGGGATGCGATATACATTGTACGATAGCTGTTGAAGTGTACGATCACGGCGGGACATCCGCCGTACCTCAAACAAGCCAGCAATTATCGCGCCAAACACCGCAGAGACACCCCTCCGGACCGTATCCGGGCCTGCATCGAGACACCCCGACACCACAGACAAGCCCCACCCGCATTACAGGCAAGCCCCAAGAAATTATTTTTGGCCATTCAGGCAAAAAAAGGTGGAAATATTTGGTAGATAACGAAAAAAGTCGTTACTTTGCATCCTGTTTTACGGCGGCTCCGAAAAAGCCGGTGGGAAAGATGCGCCCACAGGTGATATGAGACGGAACGCACGCCGCTAAGACATTCAAAGACAACAATAAACAGACACCGAACACGATAAACCATTAACAGCCATGTCAAAGATTTGTCAAATCACCGGCAAGAAAGCTATCACGGGCAACAACGTATCGCACTCGAAACGTCGCACCAAACGCCGTTTTAACGTCAACCTGTTCACCAAGAAATTCTACTGGGTAGAACAAGGCATGTGGATTAGCCTGACAATCTCCGCTGCCGGACTGCGCACCATCAACAAATTAGGCCTCAACGCCGCTATGATTCAGGCCGCTGAAAAAGGCTACCTGACCGAGAACGACATCAAAATCATTGGATTCTAAAAATATAAGAGAAGATGGCAAAGAAAGCAAAAGGTAATCGCGTGCAGGTCATCCTCGAATGCACCGAACACAAAGCCAGCGGAATGCCCGGCACATCCCGTTACATCACCACAAAGAACCGCAAGAACACCACAGAGCGCCTCGAACTCAAGAAATACAACCCCATTCTGAAGCGCGTGACCGTTCATAAAGAGATTAAATAACACCCCTCACCTATACGCACCCAAACCACCTAAGATATGGCAAAGAAAACAGTGGCCTCCCTGCAAAAAGGTGAAGGCCGTACATACAGCAAGGTCATCAAAATGGTCAAGTCCCCCAAGACCGGCGCCTACGTCTTCAAAGAAGAAATGGTTCCGAACGACGCTGTCAAGGACGCACTCAAATAATCCATTTTTCGAAAGACAACAACGCAGCGGATGGTGCTCAGCATCATCCGCTGCGTTGTTTTTGTGTATATACATCGTCCGATTTCGCGACTCACCGCCTTACCTTCGGTCGCCGCTATGCTGCCAAAAGCAAAGAGAGCCGCCTCCACATACGTGGAAGCAGCTCTCTTAGCAAGACTACCGTCAGCCTCAGGCCGCGGCGTCTATGCGGATTTCGGGGCTTACATCATACCGCCCATGCCACCCATACCGGCAGCGGGCATTGCAGGTGCAGCGTTCTCTTCTTTCTTGTCGGCGATGACACATTCGGTCGTCAGGAACATTCCGGCGATAGAAGCGGCATTCTCCAAAGCTACGCGCGTAACCTTGGCCGGGTCGATAACACCGGCAGCGTGAAGATTTTCGTACGTGTCCGTGCGAGCGTTGTATCCAAAGTCACCTGTACCTTCGCTGACCTTTTGTACCACAACAGCACCTTCGACACCGGCGTTAGCCGAAATCTGACGCAGAGGCTCTTCGATAGCGCGAAGCACAATCTCGATACCAGTCTGCTCGTCGTCATTGGCACCCTTGAGGGCACGCAGTGCGGGGATGCAGCGGATGTAAGCGACACCGCCACCGGGGACAATACCTTCGGCTATGGCGGCACGTGTAGCGCTCAAGGCGTCGTCTACGCGATCCTTCTTTTCTTTCATTTCCACCTCGCTGGGTGCACCGATATGGAGTACTGCTACACCGCCGGCAAGTTTGGCCAGACGCTCCTGCAGTTTCTCGCGATCGTAGTCGCTCTTGGTCTGCTCGATCTGGGCATGTATCTGGGCGACACGTGCGGCAATATTGTCCTTGCTGCCGGCACCGTTGACGATGGTGGTATTCTCCTTGTTCACCGTAACCTTTTCGGCAGTACCGAGGATATCGATGGTAGCGGCCGAAAGCTGCATACCTTTTTCTTCGCTCACTACAGTGGCACCGGTAAGGATGGCGATATCTTCGAGCATCTCTTTGCGGCGGTCACCGAAGCCGGGAGCCTTGACGGCGCAAATCTTCAGCGATCCGCGCAGGCGGTTGACAACGAGTGTGGCGAGGGCTTCCTGATCGACGTCTTCGGCGATTATCAGAAGGCCGCGGCCGCTCTGGGCTGTGCTTTCGAGGATGGGAAGCATGTCCTTGAGGTTGGAAATCTTCTTGTCATAGAGCAGGATGTAGGGGTGTTCCATAACACATTCCATCTTTTCGGCATCGGTGATGAAGTAAGGCGAGATAAAGCCGCGATCAAACTGCATACCTTCAACGATGTCTATGGTCGTTTCGGTACCCTTGGCTTCGTCTACGGTGATGACGCCTTCTTTCTTGACTTTCTTCATAGCCTCGGCGACAAGCTGACCGATGGTCTCGTCGTTGTTGGCCGATACACGAGCTACGTCTTCAATCTTCTTGAAGTCGTCGCCTACGGGCTGAGCCATCTTCTTGATGCCTTCGACCACGGTGGCAACGGCCTTATCGATACCGCGCTTGAGGTCCATGGGGTTGGCTCCGGCCGTAACGTTCTTCAGGCCGACGTTGACAATAGCTTGGGCCAATACGGTGGCCGTGGTGGTACCGTCGCCGGCATCGTCACCGGTCTTGGAAGCGACTTCCTTGACCAATTGGGCACCCATATTCTGCATGGGCTCTTCCAGCTCGACTTCACGAGCTACGGTGACACCGTCCTTGGTGATGTGCGGTGCACCGAATTTCTTATCAATGATGACGTTGCGACCCTTCGGGCCGAGAGTTACCTTAACGGCGTTGGCCAATACGTCCACGCCTTTCTTGAGCTCTTCGCGAGCTTCTGTATTGAATTTGATTTCTTTTGCCATGATTGTAGATTTTTTTAGCGTATTTGGGATGATTGTACGTCCTGTTTATCCGAGGATAGCGAGGACTTCGCTCTGGCGCATAATCAGCACCTTGTCTCCTTCGATTTCGAGTTCGGTGCCGGCGTATTTGCCATACAGCACGGTGTCTCCGTCTTTCAGCTCCATAACTTCGTCTTTGGTACCGGGACCTACGGCGATGACAGTGCCTTTCAGCGGTTTTTCTTTTGCGGAATCGGGGATGATGATACCGGCAGCCGTAACTTCTTCTGCCTGTGCGGGGCGGATAATTACGCGGTCGGCAAGAGGTTTAACGTTCATAGTTCAAACTTTTATGTGAGTTATTTAATTGATTTTCGTTTTTTTGTAAAATTAGTATTAGCATATTCTGTGCCAAAGTCGCGGCCACACACGGACATCGGCTTCTCACGGCGACTTACACCCCTAACTACTAAGACCGTACGCCCGTTTGCCCGTATTCGCGCGCTCTAAGATTAAGTACCAACGACGATGGGCAAGCGCTGTCATACATTGTCACACCGGATTTGTCGCCGTAGCATCATCGAGCCGCCGACCTCTATCACAAACAAACGAGAGACCCACCTCAAAGCCTGCCGAAAAATAGGCAATAAATTCGGCAATAAAGGTATTGCGATGCCTGAATACTCGTCGTAATTTTGCACCGAAAGGGAAAGGAGCAATTACACCCGACTCGCCCTCCGGTTGTCGGGCAAAAAGTTCCGCCTATTATATAATAATGTAAAACATCACCACATGAAACACATTGCCATAGCGCTGGCGGTAGCCGCCTCCTCTATCGAATGCGTAGCTAACGATAACATTATGAAAACATTGGACACACGACAACAAAGCATCGTCACCGTGGCCGCCTTCGAGGCTCGCGGCGATATGGACGGTCTTGCCGGCGCTATCGGCAATGCCTTGGACAACGGCATCGACGTTTCTTCCCTCAAAGAAGTGTTTGCACAGTTGTATGCATACACCGGATTTCCTCGCAGTCTCAACGCCCTCGTCACATTGCAATCGGTGATAGCTCGGCGTACCGAGCGCGGCATCCAAGACGCCCCGGGGCGCGATGCTTCACCACTGCCGGCCGACTACGATGCGCTCAGCCAAGGCACACAAGTACAAACCCGTCTATGCGGCGGTACTCCCTTCACCTATGCCTTTGATGCCTCCGAGGACTACTATCTGAAAGCCCACCTCTTCGGCGACATCTTTGCCCGTGACATCCTCACCTTCGCCGAGCGCGAGATGGCCACCATCGGCGCTCTTTCGGCACTTGAGGGCTGCGCCCCGCAGCTCAAAGCACACGTCAGCGGCGCCCGCAATATGGGCGTCACCGATGACCAACTGCACGCCATCCCCGCCGTCCCGGCCGCTAAGGTCGGCGCTATGGAAAGTTGGCGTGCTGCGCAGGCCGTAGCCGACGTCTTTGGCGAAGAATTCACACAAGGTCGCCCCGTCGACAACCAAATATTCCCCATAGGCGAGCCCAATACGGCCTACGCCAAGTATTTTATCGGCAACAGCTACCTTGCTCCGCTATTGGGACAGCCACTGTCGATGTCTAACGTCACCTTTGAGCCGCGTTGCCGCAACAACTGGCACATCCACCACCGCGGCGGACAAATCCTGGTATGCGTAGGCGGCACCGGATGGTATCAGGAATGGGGCAAAGCGCCGCAACTGTTGCATCCGGGCGATGTAGTCAATATCCCGGCCGAAGTCAAACATTGGCACGGTGCGACAGCAGATAGCTGGTTCCAGCACATCGCCATCGCCGTCCCGGCCGAAGGTGCTTCCAACGAGTGGCTCGAGCCCGTAGATGACGCAACTTACGACGCACTACAGGATTCATCTACGACAAAATAACGCCCGTGCAAACGCCGGAATTCAGCCGGCACATCCAAGTAATACACAACTACACAAGCACCCACACTTATTATGAACCGACTAATCCAATTTTTCGCCGCCGCTTTGGCATCTCTGATGTCGCTGAGCGCCTGCGGTCAGACAGAACACAAAACATCGGATGCCATGCAGCAAAACAACACCGACAAAAAAGTCCTCGTGACGTATTTCTCCGCCACAAGCACCACTCGCGCCGTGGCACAGCGCATCGCCAAAGCCGCACATGCCGACATCTTCGAAATCGCCCCGGCACAAGCATACACCGATGCCGACCTCGATTGGACCAACGACCAAAGCCGCACAACCGTCGAGATGAAAGACCCGGCTTCGCGCCCGGCACTGGCTCGCACATGCGACGATATAGCCAAGTACGACATCGTATACATCGGATTTCCAATCTGGTGGTACGTAGCGCCGCACATCATCAACAGCTTCGTGGAAGCGCACAACCTCAAAGACAAAGTACTCGTTCCATTCGCCACCTCGGGCGGTAGCGGCATCGAAGGATGCGTCAAACCCCTCCGTGAAGCATATCCCGACCTGGACTGGCGCGACGGAAAACTGCTCAACCGCGCTTCCGACGCCACCATCGCCGCCTTTGTCGCCGAGAACAAGTAACGCCTCGAAAATGTCGGAGGTCTCGAAGTTTTCAGAGAGTTCAAAGACCTCGAAAAGTGCGGAGACTTCGAAGGTTACTTGCTATAACTGACGTACAATCTGACCCGTATCATATCTGCGCTGCCGATAGCCACGTATTATTGCGTGCGCCATCGGCAGCTTTTTATTTACTCTCTCGTAAGGAGCAAGACTCCTCGACGCAGCCCCCTGCTTTTTTGTAGAACTCATAGCGCAAAAAAATAAGCGAGTCTCCAAGTGGAGACCCGCTTAAGGGGGAAATTTTTGATTTTGGTCGGGGTGACTAGACTCGAACTAGCGACCTCACGCCCCCCAGACGCGTACTCTAACCAACTGAGCTACACCCCGAGGTTGCTTTCAAAAGCACTGCAAAGGTACGCACTTTTCCGGAACTGACAAATTTTTTCGCAACTTTTTTTCGGTTAAAATTTGGCCGATATCGCCATAACACTATACATCAACATCTTAATGACGCAAAAAATACGCCGTAATTCAGTGCACGACGCATATAGGCGTGGAAATTTCTGCATTTCCCCTCCCTACATTCATAGATAGCCCGTCCATACATCCGTCGCAACAACGCCGACCGACCGCCCGAATAGCCATTGTGCCTACCATCCGAGCCCGACATTGGAGAGTTGGCCGTTAAATTCTATCAACAAAGTTGCACCGTATCAAAATATAGTCTATATTTGCAACGTCAAATCTCCTTAAAGATTAGAACAAGCTGCCGACACGGCAGACCTTTCATAGACAGAAAACAATCAAAACAACTAACAGACAATCGATATGAGCAACAACATTCCGGACCTTGAATGGTCAAAGCTTCCTTTTGGCTATGTGCCCACAGATTACAACGTACGTTGCACCTACCGTGACGGCAAATGGGGCGAAATCGAAGTGTCCCAGTCGCCGACAATAGATCTGCACATCGCCGCTACGGCCCTGCATTACGGACAGGAAATCTTTGAAGGTCTCAAAGCTTTCCGCGGCGCCGACGGAAAAATCCGCATCTTCCGTCTCGAAGAAAACGCCAAGCGTCTGCGTAGCTCGGCCGAAGCTCTGATGATGGCTCCCGTACCTATGGAAATTTTCCGCGAAATGACCATCAAAGCCGTACAGTTGAACGAGCGCTTTATTCCGCCTTATGGCAGCGGCGCATCACTCTACATCCGTCCCCTCGAAATAGGCATCAGCGCACGCGTAGGCGTCAACCCCGCCACCGAATATACATTTATCATCTTTGTATCGCCCGTAGGCCCGTACTTCAAGACCGGATTCGGCGTCACAGACATCTGCATCACGCGCGAGTATGACCGCGTAGCCCCCAAGGGTACAGGACGCTTCAAGACCGGCGGCAACTACGCCGCATCGCTCAAAGCCGGATGTATGGCTCACGACAAAGGATATTCGGCAGTGCTCTACCTTGACCCCAAAGAGAAGAAGTACCTCGACGAGTGCGGCCCGGCCAACTTCTTCGCAATCAAGGGCAACAAGTACATCACCCCGGCCAGCGAATCCATCCTTCCGTCCATCACCAATATGAGCCTCCAGCAGCTGGTACGCGACATGGGTATGGAAGTCGAAGCACGTCACATCCCCGTCGAAGAATTAGCCGAAGTACAAGAGGCTGCCGCTTGCGGTACAGCCGCCGTATGCTCGCCCATACACCGCGTAGACGACCTTGACACCGGCCACCAGTACGTAATCGCCAAAGACGGCAAGCCCGGCCCCGTCACCACCAAGCTGTACAACACCCTCCGCGCCATACAATACGGCGAAATCGAGGATGTACACGGCTGGAACACCGTGCTTTGATGCCGACCACTACCGACACACGATATACGCCATACGGTCTACCGCCATCGACGGTGGACTATATGGCGTATATTGATAATGCCTATAGCGCCACCGACAGCGAGACGCAGAAGCTCAAAGAGTTATTGGTGACGCACAGCCTGCAAGTGGCACGAAAAGCGCTTGAGATTGCGCACGCCCATGCCCTACCCCTGGCCGACGGAGACATCGTAGCCGCGGCTATGCTTCACGACATAGGTATTATTGCCACCGATGCTCCCGGAATCCATTGCCACGGGACAGAGCACTATCTGCGCCACGGCATTCTCGGAGCGGCTATGCTCCGCAAGGCCGGCGCTCCCGAATGGCTTGCTCGTGTGGCCGAAAGGCACACCGGAACAGGCATTACAGCCAAGGATATTGCAGAGTACAACCTGCCTATGCCTCCGGGCGATTATATGCCCGAGACGCTGCTGGAGCGGCTTGTCTGCTACGCCGACAAGTTCTATAGTAAAAGCCATCCGCAAGTCGAAAAGACTCCGGCACAGGCTCGCGCTTCGGTCGCCCGGTTCGGGGCGGAGAACGCCGCAAGATTCGATGAGCTCGCAGCCGCGTTCGGATAACCCGCAATAGCCGCAGCCATTGCGTTCATAATCGCTATTACACCCAACTATCCAATTATCATAGCAATAAGTGGGGTGTGTCAAAATGGCAGGGCCGGCAGGGGCGCAACACATTGCGCATGCCGA
>OIYG01000182.1_pt1 | contig 68885 bp, 71 predicted proteins | sample 1587861 | NCBI WGS metagenome assembly OIYG01 (sample SAMN03283272) | human gut metagenome | biome: human-associated habitat; material: feces | host: Homo sapiens | place: Peru | collected 2012
GTTGGGATGCATTCAAGTGGTAAAACAACTCCTGAGGTAATTTTTACAGTGCTTCATGCTGGAGGTAAATTTGAAACTAGTGGTTATAAGGTATCTGGAGGATTACATGGTGTTGGTGCTTCTGTTGTAAATGCTCTTTCTAAGTGGTGTGAGGTAACAATTAGAAGAGATGGTTATGAGTATTATATAAAATTTGAAAATGGTGGAAGGGTTGTAGTGCCTTTGCAAAAAATAGGAACTACTAGTAAACATGGTACTACAGTAAGATTTATGCCTGATTATGAGATATTTAAGGGTGCAACATTTTCGTATACAACAATAAGAGAAAGAATGCAAGAGAGTGCTTTTCTTTTGAAAGGGTTAACAGTAGAATTAATAGATGAAGAAGATAAAAAAGATGAAAAGTTTCATTATGAGGATGGTTTATCTTCTTTTGTGGATATGATAAATGAAAATAAGAAAACGCTTCATAATGTATATACGTTTGAGGGAACTAGAAATGGTATAGAAGTTGATATAGCATTTCAATATACTGATTCATATAATGAGAACATAGTATCGTTTGTAAATAATGTAAAAACTACAGATGGAGGAACTCATGAGGTTGGATTTAAGACTGCTTTAACTAAGGTATTTAATGATTATGCTAAAAATAATAATTATTTTAAAAACAAGGAAAAGGGTTTTGATGGTAGTGATGTAAGAGAGGGATTAACTGCTGTTATATCTTTAAAAATTCCAGAGGATAAGTTACAATTTGAGGGACAAACAAAATCTAAGCTTGGATCTCCAGCGGCAAGAACTGCTGTTGAATCAGTAACAACAGAAAAATTATTATTCTTTTTAGAAGAAAACAAGAAAATTGCAACAGAAATAATAGAAAAGTCTTTAAAGAGTAAACAAGCAAGAGAAGCGGCACGAAAAGCGAGAGAAGAAATACGAAAGGGTAAGAGTAAAAATTCAAAAGAAAAGAATTTGTCTGGGAAATTTGTTCCTGCTGGTGGAAAGGATAAAACAAAAAATGAATTGTTTTTAGTCGAAGGGGATTCTGCAGGTGGTTCTGCAAAACAAGGAAGAGATAGAAAATTTCAAGCGATACTTCCTCTTAGGGGAAAAGTTTTGAATACGGAAAAAGCTAAAATGGAAGATATATTAAAAAATGAGGAAATTAATACAATGATTCATACTATAGGAGCAGGTTCTGGTTCTGATTTTGTTCCAAGCGATATTCAGTATGATAAAGTTATAATAATGACTGATGCTGATGATGATGGGGCACATATTCAGGTTTTATTATTGACGTTTTTTTATAGATTTATGAGACCATTAATAGAGCTTGGAAAACTTTATATAGCAATGCCTCCACTTTATAAGGTAACTTCTGGAAAAAATGTGTCTTATGCATATGATAATGATGAGTTAAAAGAACTAACTGATGGAAAGAAATGTGAAATACAAAGATATAAAGGTTTAGGGGAAATGAATTATGATCAGTTATGGGAAACTACAATGAATCCACTTACTAGATCGTTAATAAAGGTAAATATAGATGATGCCTCTCTTGCAGAGAAAAGGGTAAGTGTTTTGATGGGAGATAAAGTAGAACCAAGAAAAGAATGGATTGAAGAAAATGTAGAGTTTTCTTTGGAAGATGATTATAAAATCTAATAATAAAAAATAGCAACATTCATATTATTTATTGAGGGAATATTATGAATAATGCTATTTTATTTTTTTATAATATAAATATTCAGGAGATAAAAAAAATAAATAATAATTATTATTTTAGTTATTTAAATAATAGTTATGGTATTTATCCTTATAACCGTGCTTTAGAGGAGTTGCAAGAGTTATATGATTTAAATAATATGCTTCTTAACTTAGGGTTAATAGGATATGAAATATTTCTTACAAAAGAAGGAAATATAATATTCCCATATGGTAATAGGTTATATATTTTAATGAGGATGCCAAATATTAAGAATAGAATAATAACATATGAGGATGTAATAAGTTTCAATTTCAATGTTGAAGCGAAGAATTATAAGTTGCTTGATAAATCTAATTGGAGTTATAATTGGTCACAAAAAATTGATTATATAAGTTATCAATTTTCTCAAATGAGTAATAAGTACAAGATAATAAATGATTCAATAGATTATTTTATAGGAATATGGGAAAATGGGATAAGTTATTTAAATAATAATCAAATTGTTACACAAAAACAAGTATCTCATAGAAGAATTAGAACAGATATGGATTTGTTAGAGTTTTTGAATCCTTTGAATTTTGTTGTAGATTGTAAAGAAAGAGATATAGGAGAATATTTAAAATCGTATGTTTTAACAAATAATTATTCAAGTGAAATAGTTCTTTCATTTATTAAGGGAATGAAAAGAGAAAATATAATAATATTAATATCTAGGATATGTTTTCCGTCATATTATTTTGATCTTTATGAGGATATAATAGAGAAAGGCAAGGGGGAATATGGTTTAACAGAAATTATAAATAAAAAAGATAATATACTAAATTTATTAGCAATTATCTTTAAGGGATATGGAGATTATAATATACCATATATTGAATGGGTAAAGAAATAGAATAGTTTGTTTATTAATCTACTAATCTAACTTCTTTAATTTCAGGAACTTTTTCTAGTACAGTTTTTTCGATGCCATCTTTTAAAGTGAATTCTTTCATAGGACATCCTATACATGCTCCTTGTAATCTTACGTATAAGATATTATCTTCAATCTTAACAAATTCGATGTTTCCTCCATCATTCATTAAGAATGGTCTTAAATCGTTGATTACTTCTAAAACTTTTTCTTTCATAAAATCACCAATCTAATTATATATATAAATTTATTCTTTGTAAAGGGCTTTAAAAAGTAAGTAAAATAAGTTATAATTGTACAAGGAAGTGGTTTTATGACAAAATATAAAAAAGGAAGTATTATTGAGGGGAGTGTAACTGGTATAGAAAATTATGGTGTGTTTGTTAATTTAGATGATTACTATAGTGGACTTATACATATTTCAGAAATATCACATGGTTTTGTAAAAGATGTAAGTAATTATGTTAATCTTGGAGATACAATAAGGGTAAAAGTTGTAGATGTTGATGATAATTCATGTCATGTGAAGTTGAGTATTAAGGATATTGATTATAGAAAAGCAAAACCTAAAAGGAAGAAAATAGAAGAGGTTGGGAGTGGATTTGAAATATTAAGGAATAACTTGGATGATTGGATAAATACTAAAATAGAAGAATACAATATAGAAAATCACAAAAAAAACTAAAAAAAACAGAAATTATATTGACAAAAACTCTAGAATATATTATATTTATAAACGTCAGCAGTTAATATGTTTTGACGGGCGATTAGCTCAGTTGGTTAGAGCACTTGCCTTACAAGCAAGGGGTCGGGAGTTCGAGTCTCTCATCGCCCACCATTTTTTTGCCGAAATAGCTCAATTGGTAGAGCAACTGACTTGTAATCAGTAGGTTGTGGGTTCAAGTCCTATTTCCGGCACCACTTTTATGGAAGGATAGCGAAGTGGTCAAACGCGGCAGACTGTAAATCTGTTCCTTCGGGTTCGATGGTTCGACTCCATCTCCTTCCACCACTTTTTAAAGAAACATGCTATCAGTGCAAAAAAATTGCCTCGTAGCCAAGCGGTAAGGCACCACACTTTGACTGTGGCATGCGCTAGTTCGAATCTAGCCGAGGCAACCATTTAAAAATTTGTTCCGCTAGCTCAGTCGGTAGAGCATTTGACTTTTAATCAAAGGGTCTGGAGTTCGAATCTCCAGCGGGACACCATCTGTGCCTGAGTGGCGAAATTGGTAGACGCACAGGACTTAAAATCCTGCGGGAGTCAAATCCCGTGCCGGTTCAAGTCCGGCCTTAGGCACCATTCTTATAAAATACCTTGATTTATCAAGGTTTTTTATTGTACCTTCTTAATTATCTTATTATTATTTAATTTTTTGAATAAAATATATAAAATTTTAACTATATGATTTGACTTTTAGTTTAAGTTTGATATAATACTTTGCAAGGTGATTGTTATATGCTTAATAATTATGATTTTGATAGCTTTGTTGCTAAGCCTTCTTCATTTTTGAAAAGACATGGTAATATATATATAAGTGATGAACAATTAGATATATTAAAAAAGTATGATATAGATATAGAAAAATATAATAATGTTAGTGAATTGATGTATGAAATAGAAAGCTATTTAAATTCTGGTGAAGTATTTGAGGATTTAGAGTGGGTATCACAAACTTTAGCTGAATATAATTATTATAACAATGTAAATAAATAGGAGGTAAGTATGGAAGTAGCAATTTTATTTGATAGAGTTGATATAAGCTGTGATGTGTTTTTGTATAGACCAATAAGTGTAGTTAAAGGAAAATATGATAAAAGAAATAATTTATTTTCTACAGAATATGGCGATATTTTATATCCTATTGATGGTAACAATATTCGTTCTAAGAAACTTTTTTCATTTCCTTCATCTATGCCAGATTTAAGAAAATATTTTGGTAATTTATCAAATCCGGAGTTAACGAGTAAGTTTCTCGAAATGTGTTCAGATACTTGTTATCTGGGATATTATGATTCTTCAAAAAGAAAAGTAAGTGTTGCCAAAATACCTTTAGATAAAATAGAGGACTATTTTCGAAATGGGCAAGTAGAATATAAAAGTTTTGGTTCAGGTGCAAAAGACATAGATGTTGAAAGGACAGTACACGATTTTGAAAAAGAAGTAAATAAAAGATATTCATCTAATAAACCTGTAAAATTGCAAAAAAAGCCAGCGGCTGGTGTAGTAAATTTACCAGATTTAAGAAGACACATTTTGTCAACTATAGTGGCTCAAGATGAAGCGGTTAGAACAATTACGACTACAATTGCGATGAATTATAAAACATCAAATCCTGATTTAAAGTCACACATATTAATTATGGGACCTACAGGAGTAGGAAAATCTAGTATTATTAAACTTATTTGTAATTATTTAAGTGTACCTTTTTGTAAAGTTGATTCAACTAATTATACTCAAACTGGATATGTTGGTAATTCTGTAGAAGATATAGTTCAAAAGCTTATAGTAGCATCTAACTATGATATAGACCTTGCTCAAAAAGGAATAATAGTAATTGACGAAATAGATAAGAAAGCTTCAATAGACTCTGATAGGGATATATCTACTACGGCAGTTCAAGAATCATTGCTTAAATTGACTGGAAGAGATTTTGTAGAAGTTGAATATGTACAAAATGGTGTAAAGAAAAAAATAGATTTTGACACATCAAATATTACTGTAGTATTTACAGGAGCATTTTCTGGTATAGAAAAATTTAATAAAAATCATAAAAAATCTAGCATAGGATTTATTAGCGATAATAAAGATGATAATTCTGAAGCTGATATAGTTGAAAGTTTAAAACAATATGGAATCATTCCAGAATTATTAGGGAGAATTGGTAAAATAGTTACTTTAAAAGAATTATCTGCTGATGATTTTGTCTTAGTATTAGATCGTTCAGATAAAAGTCCAATAATTATAAATCAAGGCTTTTTTGAAAATGATATGGGTATTGAAGTATCATTTACATCTGATTTCGTTGCAGCAGCAGCTAAAAAGGCAGAAGATTTGGCACTTGGTGTGAGAGGTCTTAATACAGTTGTAAATACAGCACTTGATCCTGCAAAAGAAAGTATTTTAGAAGGCAATAATAAAGTCAAGTGTTTAACATTCACAGGAAAAACAATTATTAATCCCAATGAATATTACAGTAAATAACTGTAATATTTTTTTAAAGGAAATAAAAAATATATATAGTACTATATATAAGGGGTAGTACTATTAGTTACATTAAGCAAAGAATAGAATTAAGAAGATCTAGCAAGTTATTATCTAATATTAATGGATATTCACTAGATATTAATCAGAGAAAAGCAGTCATTTGCGACAATAAATCTAGTCTTATAATAGCAGGAGCTGGAAGTGGTAAAAGTCTTACTATGGTAGCTAAAATTAGATATTTAATAGAGATGAAAAATATTAGTGAGAATGATATATTATGCATTTCGTTTACAAATGATGCGTGTATAAATTTAGAGAATAATATTAAAAAAAATTATAAATATAATATTAAAGTTTATACTTTTCACAAATTAGCTCTTTTGTTTTTAAGAGACAAGAAATATAATATTATAAGTGACAATTATTTAAACTATATAGTTGATGAATATTTTCAATCGTTTATATTAACAAATAAAAGCCTAACTAATGGATTAAAAGCTTATTTAAATAAGATTGATTATTCTTATAACTATATTTTAAAGTCAAATGATCTAATAATATTAAAAAAATTAATCATAACTTTTATAAATTTATTTAAAACCAATAATCATAAATTATCGGATTTTTTAAATTTAAGAAACGATAAAATTCTAATTAGAATAATAATAGATATATATTTATTATATGAGAGTGAATTAAGAAGCACGAATTCTATTGATTTTAATGATATGTTACTTTTAGCGACCGATTTTGTGAGAACAAATAACATAAAAAAGTATAAATATATAATAGTAGACGAATATCAAGATACTTCTTATATTAGATATCTGTTTTTAAAAGAAATAATAAAAAATACAGGAGCTAAAATAACGTGTGTAGGTGATGACTATCAATCTATATATAGATTTAATGGCTGTGATTTAAATATGTTTTTAGACTTTAAAAAATATTTTGGTAAGTTTAAGCTTCTAAAAATAGTTAACACATATAGAAATAGTCAGGAATTAATAAATGTAGCTGGTGGATTCATTATGAAAAACAAAAGACAGTTATATAAAAAATTAAAGTCTGATAAACGTTTATGTAAACCAATAAAAATAGTATATAAAAAAAGTTTAGATGAATTATTAGATATAATTATAAAAAAGTATGATAGCATATTAATACTAGGGAGAAATAATTTTGACATAAAGAAATATTCTAATATGTTTACTTCAAATAATATAATGTATAAAAATAAAAAAGTTAAATATTTAACTGTACACAGCTCTAAAGGATTGGAAGATGAATGTGTGGTTTTAATAAATTTGACAGATGATATATTAGGATTCCCAAATAAAATAAAAGATAATAAAATTTTATCTTACGTAAGTTTAGGCGTTAATAATTATCCTTATGATGAAGAAAGAAGGCTCTTTTACGTAGCTCTTACTAGGACAAAAAATGAAGTATACCTATTAGTAGATAAGAAAAATGAGTCTATTTTTGTTAAAGAATTGATTAAGGACTATAGTAAATATATAGAATACATTTAATTTACACATTTTACCAAATTATATGATTTTTTGAAAATGTTACTTTTATGTATAATGATTTTCGGGTTTTGAATATTTTATCGATTTGACATATAACTATATAATGTGATATGATAGTTGTGCTTTTCCAAAAAAAGAAGAGGTGTTAATGTGAAAGCAAAACGGAGATTACTGGTAGCAGTTCTATTGCTAATGGTAATAACATATAGTGCATATATGGTAAGTTCAAATTATAATTTTGATAATTTTAATAGATTAAAAGAGGTTAAATACCATCCAAATTATATAGATGTTTCTTATGAAAAAGTAGATTCTACTAATGAGGTAGACCAGTCAGTGGATGTTAATCAAGAAGAAACAAAAGAACCTGTAGAAGAAAATACAGAAGAAGAGGTAGTTGAGGCTGATCCTATAGTTTATGATAATATGACTATGGAGGAGTTGTCAAATAAAATTGACTTATCTTTAAATTCTACAATTGCTGGTAAAGGTAACTTAATTGCTTCATATTCATTAGAAAAGGGAGTAGATCCTTATATGGCAACAGCAATCATATTACATGAAACAGGTTGTAGCTGGGAATGCAGTTATTTAGTTAAAACTTGTAATAATGTTGGTGGTCAAAAAGGTAGTGGATGTGGAAATTACAGCGCTTTTAATTCCCTAGATGAGGGAATTATGGCATTCATAGACAATCTATATAATAATTATGTTAGCTTAGGTTTAACAACACCAGAATTAATCAATCCAAAATATGCACAAGACCAAGGATGGTCAAAAAATGTAAATAAATATATAGAAATTATAAGGGCACAGTAAAATGTGCTTTTTTTTATCTAAATAGTATTTTTTATTCTAAATGTAATACTAGTCCATATATTTTAGTATGGAGGCATATATGTATAATGGACTAAATGATGATCAAGTAGTAGATAGCAGAAAAAAGTACGGGAGTAATTTATTAAACAAAACTAAAAAAGATAGCTTTTTAAAGCTATTAATAGGCACTCTTGGAGATCCGATAATAAAGATTTTATTAATAGCGCTTGCCATAAAGACCGTATTCTTGTTTAGGAGTTTCGATTGGTATGAGACTATCGGAATTGTAATAGCAATATTTTTAGCTTCATTTATTTCTAGTATATCTGAGTATGGTAGCGAAAAGGCGTTTGAACGTTTGCAAGAAGAAGTATCGAGAATCAAATGCAAATGTATTAGAAATTCAAAAAAAATAGAAATTCCAATTAGTGATGTAGTAGTAGGTGATATAATCTGTCTAGAAACTGGAGATAAAATTCCAGCAGATGGAATTATTGTTAAAGGTAAGATAGAGGTTGATCAATCAGCTTTAAATGGTGAAACACGTGAATCTCATAAAGAGGCATGCTTGAATTTTAATAATATAAGTGATAAAAATAGGGTGTTTAAAGGAAGTGTAGTTTATAATAATAATGCTCTTATGAAGGTTACTAGTGTTGGCGAAAATACTTTTTATGGGAAAATAGCACTTGAATTACAAGAAAAAAAGCCAGAAACTCCATTAAAGTTAAGGCTTAGGAAATTAGCTAACTTTATAAGTAGAATAGGCTATATAGGAGCATTTTTGGTGTTCTTTTCCTATCTGTTTAAAGTAATAATAATAAATAACAATTTTGATCCAACTTTGATTAGAGAAATGGTAACAAATTTTCCTATAATAACAGGCCATATACTATATGCCTTAACTCTTTGTGTAACTATTATTATAGTTGCCGTACCAGAAGGATTACCTATGATGATTACACTTGTTTTGTCATCAAACATGAAAAGAATGATTAAGGATAATATTTTAGTTAGAAAATTAGTCGGTATAGAAACAAGTGGAAGTATAAATATACTTTTTACAGATAAAACGGGTACTTTAACAAAGGGAGAACTTTCTTTAGTAAAGGTTATAAATGGCGACTTAAAATCATTTAAAAGTGAACATGATTTAATAAAGTATAATGAATATTATAATTTAGTTAAAATGTCTTCTATTATCAATAATTCTAGTACATATAGTAGTAATAAAGCTATAGGTGGTAATATTACTGATAGAGCAATTTTATCTTTCTTTAAGGACAATAATTATAAGTTTAAAAGAGATAGTTTTATTCCCTTTGATAGTAAAAATAAATATTCTATTGCCACTATTAATGGTTTAAATCTAATAAAAGGGGCGCCAGAAAAATTAATAGATAATTGTACTACTTATTATGATCTTAACGGTTCTTTAAAAAAAATAAATATTTTAAAAGTAAAAAGTGAAATAAAAGAACATACTAAAAATGGAATAAGAGTTTTAGTATTTGCTACTTCTAAAAATAAAAATCCAGAAGATTTTAAAGATTTATCTTTAGTTTCAATAGTTTTAATAAAAGATGAAATTAGACCTGAAGCTAAAGAAGGAGTTAAACTTGTTAGCAATGCTCATATAAAAACCATAATGATAACAGGAGATAATAAGGATACAGCAATATCTATAGCTCGAGAAGTGGGAATATATAAAGATGGTGACATAGTTTTAACTAGCGAAGAATTAAATAAGTTATCGGATAACGAGGTAAAGGCTAGGCTTTTAAATCTATCAATAGTAGCGCGCAGTTTACCTAGTGATAAAAGTAGACTTGTCAGATTAAGTCAGGAACTCAATTTAGTGGTGGGTATGACTGGCGATGGAGTAAATGATGCACCAGCACTAAAAAAATCAGATGTAGGTTTTAGTATGGGTAGTGGAACAGAGGTAGCAAAAGAGGCTAGTGATATAGTAATACTAGATAATAATTTTATATCTATATCAAAAGCTATATTATTTGGCAGGACTATTTTTAAAAGTATAAGGAAATTTATTATATTACAATTAACAATAAATTTATGTGCACTTTCTCTTTCTATAATAGGGCCTTTTATTGATATAGAAATGCCTATTACAGTTATTCAAATGTTGTGGATAAATATGATAATGGATACTTTTGCGGGTTTAGCATTTTCTTTTGAGCCTCCACTTTTAGAATATATGAATGAGCGTCCAAAGAAAAAAGATGAAAATATAATAAATAAGTATATGATAAATGAAATATTATATACTGGAATTTATTCTTCAATACTTTGTATATTGTTTTTAAAAATGCCTTTTATTAAAAATTTATATCGTTTTGATGTAAATAATAAATATTTATATACTGCTTTTTTTGGGTTATTTATATTTATTGATATATTTAATTGTTTTAATGCGAGAACTCATAGAATAAATATACTAGCTAATTTATCGAAAAATAAAATGTTTATATTTATAATATCTTTTATCTGTTTAGCTCAAATAATTTTAATATATTATGGTGGATCCATTTTCAGAACTTCAGGTTTAACTTTTAAGGAATTTGAAATAATGATTATTTTAGCATTTACAGTAATTCCTTTTGACTGGATTAGAAAAATCATGTTAAAGAAAAAAGGAATAAAATACGGAGTTTGACAATACCGCTACTAAATGATAAAATACACATCAAGGTGGTTGTATGAAAAAAGTTTTTGTAATTTTTTTAATATTTTTGTGTATTGGTTGCAAGAAAGAAGAAAAAAATATTGTCATAAACATATATGAAAACAATAATGATAGTGAGCTTAAAAGCGAGAAAGCTGATAATTATAACAGCACTGATGATAATAAAAATAAAAATGCTGAAGATATTTTGAACACTTCTGAAAAAGAAAAAAATGAAGAAACACAAAAGAGTAATTCGAAAGTAGATAACGTAAAATCTTGGTATAATGAAAATAAAGAAGAATTAAAAGAAAAATCAAACGAGATTTTAAAAAATGATGTTGATAAACTAAAAGATTTATATGATAAAGCGAAGGATTGGTATGGCAATAATGAAGATGAGATAAAAGAAACTACTTCTTCCGCAAAAGATTATATTAAAGATCAATACAATTCTGATAAAGATAAACTAATAGATTTTTGGAATAATATAACAAATTAATGTATAAGTAATAGATTTGCTTCCATATTATTAAGGGAGGGAATTTATGAAAAAATTTTTAGTAGCAATTTTTACAGCTTTATTATTGTCAGGATGTTCATTGGGAAAAATGGATAACACACCAACAAAGCAGGTAGAAAAGTATTTAAATAATTATCAAACACTAGACTCTAATGTTTTAACTCAATTAGATAGTATAGTTGCTAGAGAAACATCATTTACAGATTCACAAAAACAAGATTATAGAGATCTATTAAAAAAACATTATCAAGATTTAACTTATAATATAAAAGAAGAAACAGTAAATGGTGATAAAGCTACTGTTGAGGTTGAAATAGAAGTTAATGATTATACTAAAGCTATAAAAGAAGCTGAATCTTATAAAAAAGAAAATGAAAAAGAATTTTTAGACGAAAATAATACATTTGATGAAAGCAAATTTAATGACTATAAGTTAGATTTGTTAAAGAAAAGTAAGGAAAGAGTTAAATATACACTATATTTTTCTTTAACTAAAACTGATGGAGATTGGAATTTAGATAAGCTTACTGAAACTGAGCAAGAAAAAATACTTGGAATTTATGAATACTAGAAAAATCTAGTATTTTTTTTAAAATATGATATAATTAATATGGTGAGTAGTATATGGGTAAGAAGACTTTTAAAACCTTAGACGAACAAATAGAAATACTTAAATCTAAAGGACTTGTAATTAATGATGTAGAAAAGACAAAAAATATTTTATTAAGAGAAAATTATTTTTTTATCAGTGGATATAGACATCTTTTTATGAAATCTTGGAAAGATATTAGCTTTATACCTGGTACTACGTTTGAAGAACTATATGCTATGTTTATATTTGATAGAAAAGTGAGAAATATATTTTTTAAAAATCTTTTAATAATAGAAAATAATATTAAGTCTTTGATAAGCTACCAATTATCAAAAAAATATGGATTTATGGAAAAAAACTACTTAAATCCTAAAAACTTTTCAAAAGATCCTATGAAATCTAGACAGGTACACGATATATTGAATAAAGTAAAAAGACAAATAAGGGTGAATGGAAAACAACATTCAGCTACTATGCACTATATTACTAATTATGGATATATACCACTTTGGATTTTAGTTAAGGTTTTGAGTTTCGGTATAGTGGCCGAATTGTATGATATACTAGATGAATCCGATCAAATAGTAATTGCTAAACTTTACGATTTAGAGGTCGAAACTTTAGTGATTTACTTATCTATTTTGTCTAACTATAGAAATTTATGTGCACACGAGGATATATTATATGATCATAGAACTCAAAAGGTTATTCCAGATACTAAATATCATTATTTGCTTAATATAGATATGACAAATGATGAATACAATTATGGAAAAAATGACTTGTTTTCTGTTGTTATAATAATGAAACAATTATTAACAGATTCTGAATTTAGAGAGTTTATTAATGAAATAGGATATGAAATAGATATATTAGAAGGGAAGACTAATATTTTGCCAATTAATAATTTTCTAAATAAAATAGGATTTCCAGATAATTGGCGTGATATAGTTAATTTAGATTAATGAAAAATATAATTAAATCTTTAATTTTAGTAATTATGCTTACATTCTTGTTTGTTATATTTAGCTATAAACATAAATATAACTATATAAATAGTATAGTAAATATAGTTGGTACTAGTGGGGAAGAAGAAAAGTCAGGAGTAGGCTTCGTATATAAAAATATTAAAAATACATCTTATGTTTTAACGAATTATCATGTAATATCAAATATGGAAAATATAAGCATATATAATAGTGATAAAAAATTTGAGACCGCTATATTAGCATATGATGAGTATAGCGATATAGCGATATTAACTTTCAAAAACAATTTAAATATATTGCCTCTTGAAATTTCTGAGAGTAATGTTAAAACTAATGGCAAAGTATATACCTACGATTTAGATAGTAATAAAAAAATTACGGGAAAAGTAGTTTCTACCTTAGAAAAAGTTTATGTATTTAATGAAAATATAAATAGTTCATATACTGCAATAAAAACTAATATAAAAGCTAATTATGGAATGAGTGGCAGTCCTTTATTTTATAAAGGTAAAGTAGTAGGAATGATATCATCTATGAAAATTGATGGAAATTATTCGTTTGCTATAAATTCATCTGAAATATTAGAAATAGTAAATAAATTAGAAAATAATAATTTAAATAGACCTGTTATAGGAGCGAAAATAACCGATTCAGATAATACTGATTTGCTTAATAAATATAACATAACAGCAACTAGAAAAGGCGCAATTATATATGAAATAAAAGATGGATATCCATTTTCAAACGCTGGACTTATGGTCGGCGATATTATATTAGAAATAGATGGAGTAAAGATTAAAAACGCAAAAGAATTACAAGATAAAATATATAGTTATTCTTCATCAGATATTATAACTATAAAATATTATAGAGATAAATATTATGAAACAAAAGTTTCTTTGAAATAGGAGGTTTTATGAAATATGGAATTAATTCTTATCAAGATAGAATTGAAAATCCAGGTTTAGGAATAATTGATTTTTCATATGTAGCTTTGCATCCAGAGTGTATATACTATATTAAAGAAAAATATATGATGGATACGACATTCAAGAGACAAATAGATGAAAAAATGACATTGGATCCTATATTTAGAGAAAAATTCTCAAGTATTTTGGGAGAAATGGATACTGACAAAAAGGCAAAGTTAAGATAAATATATGATAAAAGTTATAAATTTTATTGTTTATTTAGCAATGATCATATTAATATCTGGATGTAGTAATATTGGAGATAATAAAAATAGTACTTTTAATCTTAATGATAATATTTTAGTTTATGAAGATACTATTGGTCAAAATGATAACTGCGGATATTCAATGTTCGTTTTAAATTTATCTTCTGTTTTTAAAAATGTTAGTATAAGTAAAAATCGTGTTATTTATTTTCAAGATGATGATTCGAAAAAGTCTGAAGATTGGTTATCAGAAAGGGCTATTAATGAAGAACTTGGTAATTTAAAATTTGATACAGCAAAAGAAGCAATTGCCAAGGAAGTTTTAAGTATGGTAACTGGTAAAGAAGAGGGTTTATTTAATTTTTACTACAAATATGATAATCATAAATTTGTGTATAATTATGAATATATAAGATTTAAAGATTTAAAATATAAAACAAAGGCAATGGATCTTAATAATAAAATTAATATAATTTTTAAAGATTCAATTATATTTAGTAGATCGTGTAAAGAGATTTTAGGTGAATATATAATTTTAAATGAGGCTTTATGTAACAAATATAATCTGACTTGTGATAGATGGTGAAGTTTTATTTAATTTGTTAGTTAGGATGTGTGTTATGAGAAAAAAAGATTATTCTTCAATTATTTTAATATTAGTTTTGTGCATGATATTTATTGTACCTCAGTACGATGTTTTTGATTTTTCAAGGGTGTTTGCGTATGTGGCAGTATCTACTATTGTAGTTACTTCCTATCTATATAAGAAGATGCCACAATTATTTGATAGCCTTATAAAGACGTTTATATTAGCTATATTATCAATATGTGCTAGAACTTTTGTTGTGGCAATTTTATTTCAAATTTTTCCAATTTATTTTTTAATTATCGAATCAGTTTTTATGATATTTAGTGTTATTATAATTTCGGTTATAAATAATAGAATATCAAAAAATAATAATCAACTTGAAAATGATTATAATTCTGTTAATCTTGAAGGAGTTATTTTAAAGTGTACTAAGTGTAATTCTAATTTAGATATTAATGACAAATTTTGTAAAAATTGTGGAACTCCATTTTCTGGTGATAATGTTAAAGTTGAGTTAGATTCTGAAGCAGTAAAGGATCATTTGGAAGATAGAATAATGCATCAAGCTGATTTTGATATAATATTTAATTTTAGTGAGAAAACTTTATTAGAAGAATTTATAAAAAGAGAGTTATCAAAAGCTAACATTGACCCTAATTCAAAAACTATTCCAAAAGCGGTAGTTAAGAAGAAAATATTTTTTAACATATTGTTTTCAGTATTAATATTTATATATATTTCACTTATATTTTTCCATTTTCCAATATATACATATATTATAGGGCTTGTTATTTTGATTATTATACATATATTTAAAAGAAAGTATAACTTGATAAAATATTTAAAAAAGCAGATAAAATCTAGACCTAGTGAAAAAATATCAAATATAATTATGAATACAAATATAGCAACAACTTATGATAATAGTAAAATATATTCTATTGTTGGCTACTTAACAGCTACTATATTATCATTAATAGTATTTGCTAATCCTAGAATTATATATGAAAAAATGGATAATGGATATGGAGTACGATTTTACACTTTCGGTGTCACAAATTTTGAAACTGTTGAAATTCCAGCAACGTATAAAGGTGAAAATGTTGTTAGCTTACGTGGTAATGCTTTTTCAAATATGCCATTTCTAGAGAGTGTTATGTTGCCAGATACTATTACTGAGATTAGAGGTCAGGCATTTAAAAATGATAAAAAATTGAAAAATGTTAAATTACCTAGCAAGCTAGAATATTTAGGTGGTGGAGCATTTTATAATTGCACATCTCTTGAACAAATAGAAATTCCAGATACTGTAACATATATGGGTGGTGAGATATTTTATAATGCATCTTCTTTGAAAAACGTTAAATTATCTAATAATATAACTGAAATCAGAGGAAACTCATTTGAGAATTGTACATCCCTTGAATCAATCGAAATTCCAGATAAGGTTGAAAGAATTGGTGGACATGCATTTTATGGTAATAGCTCATTAATTCAAGTATTAATTTCACCAAATAGTAAACTAAGAGAAATTGGTTCTAGTGCCTTTAGAGAGTGCTCTAGACTATATGAAATAACCGTTCCTGAAGGTGTATATATTAATATGAGAGCATTTAAAAATAGTCCAACAACCATAAACTATTATGAAAATAGTGGTGGTGAGAGTTATGAACATTAATAGATTTATTCATTTACTCTATGTGCCAACAATGGCATGCAATATGGAGTGTAAATATTGCTATCTTGAAGATAATACTAAGGATGATTCAAAAAATATAAGTGCAATTGCCACCTTAAAATTCGCAGTAGATAAGTTTGAAAAAAGTGGTGTTATACCATTTAATATATCATTACACGGTGGAGAAGTTACAGTACTTTCTAAAAAAGAATTTAGAGATATCATAAAATTTATTAGTGATTATTATAATCGAAATGAAAAATTAATTACTTCTAATGGATTTAAGTTGGGCTCACCACATATAAAAACTAATCTATATTCGTTAGATAAACATATAGATACTATAAAAGAATTTAATGTATCTATATCAGGAAGTTTGGATTTACCTCTTTTCCTTCATGAGGAGTATAGAGTTACAAAAGGTAATAAAAAAACTCTAGATAAAATATTGAGCAATATAAAACTGTTAGCAGATATACCTAATAAGAAAAAAGTTTCAGCAACTATATTTAAAGAACATTATAAATATATTGATGAAATAATAAAGGATGTAAAGTATTTGGATGAAAATACCTGCCTAGATATGAATGATTTCAATTTTATGATTGGCTTTGATTATAATTCTAATGGACTACTTCATCATATGTCTGAAGATGAACAAGTAGAGTTTTATAAACGTATGCATAAAGAATTTGATGGCACAAATTTAGATTCGGGCGTTAATGGAGCATGGTTTGACGAATTTGGACCAGAATATTGTTCAAATTGTGATAATTGTGGAGAAAAGTTTTTTCTGCTAGAAAAAAATGGAGATATTTATTCTTGCGTTAGAGGCCAAAAAAATATAGATTATTATTATGGTAATATTTATAAAAATAGTGTAGAAGAAATTTTGGATGAAGCAGAGAAAAAGATATTTATAAATCATAATAAATTGCCTTTTAATGATGAATGTAGCAAATGTAAATATCTATATTTGTGCAAAACGGGATGTCCTTTTGTTAAAAATGCCTATAATACTAATAAAAGTTATACATGTAAATTGCAGCAGCAACTATATAAGGACAGATTGTATGAAGAGGATCCCTATAATGAAGAATTTGTATATAAATATGTATCTAAAATGAGGGCAGAAGATACTAGCAAATATTTTCCTAAAAATATAATTTCTGATACTCCACAATTAGAAGAAATTATAAATATGGATTCAAAACTAAAGTATATATATAGTGCTGACGTGTTTATTTTAGATGTTGATGGAGAAGAATATAAACTCTCTTCGCAAATCCTGAAAAGTGAAAGGCAAATTATATATATAACGCCTGAAAGTAGAATCATAATAAAAGTAAAAAAGCATTTAATTTGTGAAGAATGCGATTATCCAGAAAATAATTCATTATATATTATGCTGCTTAGTGGAAATCTAGTGACTTATGGCGATGAGAATAGGACAAAGCAAAGACATATTGCTACTCTACAAGTTTATAAGGGAGCATTAGATGGCGTGGAAGGTAATTCTGAATATTATTTATATGAAATTACTAACTTTATAAAAGAATATAAAAATCTTTTATCATTAGATAATCCTAATAATATATTTTTTACAACATCATCGCTTAGAGATTATCATTATTTGAAGCAAAAAAATAATGCATACTATCATATTCAATCTATAAATTTACCATTTCAAAACATGGAATTTTATTATATAAATAAGGAGTTAAAAAAATGAACAAGGAACCAGAAACTTACGAAGAATTAATAAGACAAAAAAGATGTATTGAACTGCTTAAGTATTATACTTTGTCAGAAAAATCTCTAAATAAAATTTATGATTTTCTAGAAAATAATCCTAAAGGTGTAATTGTTGGGAATAAATCTAAGTTAGTATTTAAAGTTCGATTTAAAATCGTTGATGTTATGAATGTAGTGTGCACTAATAGTAGTATAGATGGTGTAACAGTAAGTAATTCTTATTTTAAAATAAAGCGTCACTATGAATCATCATATGGTTCTGGCAGTTATAATGGCGGTTCTAGCAGCAATAACAACAATAATAACAACAATAACAATAATAATAGATAGTGGTGAGATATACTGTGATTTCAGATAGTTATCAAAAAGATAAATTAAAAAAATATAATATAAACATAAAGACTAAATATATAGTTGGTAATAAAATACTAGAAAAAAATACTGATGAAAGTATAAATGATGATATAAAAAATGGAATTAGATGTGAAAAACAATACTATATAAATGGAATTTTAGCTCATACTGAAAAAAAATTTGATTCTAGAATAGAATATACATTTACTTTAGATGATGAATTAGATGCTAATTACACTTGTCCAAATTGTGGTATGACAAGTGAGCTAAAGAATTTTGCTGATGGTTGTCCATATTGTAAAACGTATTATAATATAGATTATTTGGATAAAGATTTAGGAAGTAAATATCATTATGATAGGGTGCTTGAGAGTAATATATATAAGATAATAACTGCAGTAATAGATATTGTTATAAGTGTTTTCTTGAGCTATATTTTTATAAAAAATACATCTAGGACATTTAACAATATAGATGTATATAAAATTTTGATATATGGATTAATATTATCAATAGTACTATATTATTTCTTTTATATGTATGACGCCTATATTATTTTAGGACCAATAAAAAAATATAAAGATATTCAAAACAAAAAGCAAAAACAATTTTGGGATAAAACAAAAATAGATAAGAAAGTCTTTTTTAACAATTTAAATTATGAGCTGGGTAAGTATTATTATAGTAAAGAAAATATAATAGATTATGACATTTTGGACTATTATAAATTAAAATATTTTTATAAGCGTGGATTATTATATGCTAACGTTTATGCTGAAGTTAGAATTGTAACTATTAGTAATAATAAAATAAAAGCTAAGACAATACGTGATAATTTTATTATGAAAAAGCGAGGGGATAACTTGATAAATTTGCGTGATGGTGCAAACATAATAACTTGTTCTTCCTGTGGCGCTTCTATCGATGCTAGAAAAGAAAAATGTGAATATTGTAACCATAAAACAAATTATTTACAAGAATGGATTTTAGAAAAGTAGATTATGTCTACTTTTTATTAGTATTCGACAAATTTTATGCTACTCCTTTTATAAAATATATATAAATTATTATTTTATTAAGGAGAGTGCATATGAAAAAAATTAATAAGTTGTTAGCTTTATTTTTAATTATGTGTTTGCTAATCCCTAACACTAAAGCTTTTTATATTAATCAAGTATCTGATAGTGGTGGAATAACATCAAATAGTGATGTTAGTGTAAGCAAAACTATAGAAGAAGTAGGCAGTGAAAACTATTTTGATATAACTCTTAAAGTTTCTACACCATATAATATAGAAAAAATAAGAAATACAGATGATGTGTCTATAATAATAGTTATGGATATATCTAATACAATGGTTACAACTAATATAGATGGTACACTTAATGAAGATAATCCAAGTGGTGATACAAGATATAAGGCAGCTATGAATGCTGGAATGAATTTTATTAATACATTTTTTGAGTATTCAAAAGATAGTAGCTCTAAAAGAAAAATTGGTTATGTTGCATTTAATAGTGATGCTACTAAGATTTTTGATTTGCAGGAAATTACTGGTCAAGATAAAGCTGAAGAACTTATTAATGCCATGAAAGACAAAACAAATAGTATAGTTAGTCAAACAAACTATTCTAAATCAAAAATAAGATTTACTAATATAGAAGCCGGTCTCAAAATGGCAGGAGATATGTTAGATAAATCAGGCAGTAAAAACAAATATGTTTTAGTATTAAGTGATGGGTTTCCAACAACATATATAAAAGATGGTTATACAGGCTATGATACATATACGCCTTCAGCTGTTAAATCATCAATAGGTCAGTTTTATAATAGTAACAAAAATCTTCCTTGTTCTTATGGAGTAAGCTATAGTGATAGAGCAGCAGAACGCGCTCAAGAGCAAGCTTCTAAATTGAAGAATAAGAGAATAACTATATTTAGTGTAGGTGCTGGTTTGGACGGTCAGACGTCAATAAGTGATCTAATGACTCATGATTCTAATACCTTTTCTGTCGTTGATAGTTATAAAAATTATGATAACAAGATAAAGTACGGCTATAATTATGTAATAGGAGATAGTGTCAATGATTTTAAAAACTGGTTAAAAAATAGTATTGGATCAGGATACTATTATGATACCAATGATACTCAAAAATTAATAGAAGCATACAAAGATATTTTTGATAATATAGAAAAAATAAATCAAATGAAAGTTGAAACTTCGTGGGTTGTTAACGATACTATTAATAATGACTCTGATAAATTTATAGAATTTTTAGGATTTTATGATTCTAATAATGGCTTAGTAGATAGTATAAGTGGTGTTTATGGTGAAAATAACACAAACACAGCAAGTATAAGTGATGATAAATTATTATGGGATTTAAAAAAATCTGGTTATACATTAGTAGAAGAAGGATCAAAAAAGTTGTATAATTATACAATAAAATATAGAGTTAGATTAAAAAACGAATTGTCAACTTTTGATAAAAATAGTATATATAATACAAATGGAGATACATATTTAAATTATAGAATAAATAATGATGGCATTTTATCAGATGAAAAAAATATTCGGTTCAAAGTTCCAAATGTTATAGGCTTTTTAGCTGATTTGTCTTTTGTTAAGGTATCTAGCCTTGATTTATCTCCTCTTGAAGGTGTTAAATTTAAATTAACACATAATAGTGAAAAATGTGGTGATCCCTCTCATGTTAAGATTGATGATATGTATGCCGTATCAGATTCTAATGGGGTTGTAAAATTTGAAAATGTTCCATCTGGTCATAATTATATATTAACTGAAGAAGAGACTTTGGAAGAATATGTAAAAGATTCAACGGAATATAATGTTAACATATCATATGGTGAAATTTTATTGAATCCAGAATTACAAATCGATAATGATACTTTAATATTAAAGAATAATCCAAAATCTGGTTCACTTAAGATAAGTAAAATAGTAGATAAGGGAGATAAAAATAAGAAATTCGAGTTTGTGCTTAAGCTTGATAATAATTTGGTTAATGGTAAGTATGGTGATTTAGATTTCAATAATGGGGTTGCTAAATTTGCATTAAAAGATGGTGAGTCTGTAACTATTTCAAATATTCCAATTGGAACAAAATATGAGATAGAGGAACTAAGTGATGGTTATGATACTATTTCTGAAAACACAAAAGGCGAAATAAAGGAAAATGAAATTATTGAATCTAAATTTATAAATACACTTAATGAGATTGAAATAATTCCACCAAAAACATTGGATAGTCTTTCTAATTTTATTTTCGCTCTAGTTTTATCTATTGTCGGATTTTTATCTATATGTTTATTTTATAAAAAGTTGAGTACAAAATGATGCTAACTGGCATCTTTTTTGTTTATAATTTTCTTGTTTTATTTATCACGCAACTAACAAACTATCATAATATATTTTAGGAGTGATACTATGGCAAAAGTTGTGATTGATGCGGGGCATGGAGGAGAAGACCCAGGTGCTAGTGGCAATGGAATAATAGAGAAGGAATATACTTTAAAAATATCCGAATACATATATAAAAGATTAAAAGAATTAGGCCTTGATGTTAAGATGACGAGAACTACGGATGAAACAATAAGCCCTACTGAGCGTGTAAATAGAGTTCTTAATGCATTTGGAAATAGTAGTGATGTTATTGTAGTTTCTAACCACATAAATGCAGGGGGTGGCGATGGCGCAGAAGTAATATATGCTCTTAGAAATAAAGATACTCTTTCAAACTTAATATTAGATGAATTATCCAAAGAAGGCCAAAATATGAGAAAGGCTTACCAAAGAAGATTACCTAGTAATACTGCTAAGGATTATTATTTTATGCAAAGAAATACAGGAAATACAGAAGCAATTACTGTTGAATATGGTTTTTTAGATAGCAAAGGTGATGACGTAAATCAACTAAAAAATAATTGGCAAAATTATGCAGAAGCTGTAGTGAGGGCAATTTTAGAATATTTAAATTTGACATATATTCCAGTAGAAGGCCAGAATTATTATACGGTAAAAAGTGGAGATAGTTTATGGAGTATAGCTAAGAAATTCAATGTTTCTGTTGCTGATTTAAAGGATTCAAATGGTCTCGTTAGTTCCCTTTTAAGTATAGGTCAAGTATTAAAAATTCCAGTGCAAGAACAAGAAGAAGAATCTAAAAATGTTTATGTAGTTAAAAAGGGAGACAGTCTTTATAAGATTGCTAAAGAATACGATACTACAATAAATGAATTAATTAAGTTGAATAATTTATCTAATACTAATTTGAGTATAGGCCAAATCTTGAAAATACCAACGGTAAAAAGCGATGAACTTGAGTATTTATATACAGTAAAGAGTGGAGATAGTCTTTATAAAATAGCTCGTGAATATAATACTACGGTTGATGAATTGATGAAATTAAACAATTTATCTAGTATTTCTTTGAGTATAGGTCAAACACTAAAAATTCCACAAATTACTACTTCAGCACAGGACAATTATTATACGGTAAAAAGCGGAGATAACTTATATAAAATAGCTAGTAAATATAATACTACTGTAAATAATTTAGTGAAACTGAATAATTTATCTAATACTACTTTATCAATAGGCCAGAAGCTAAAATTAAAATAAAAAGGCTTTAGAATTGTTTTCTAAAGTCTTTTATGTGTATCTTAATAAAATTGGAAATAAGAAGTATATTGCTAACATTACAAGTACAAATAAGACAATCACGAATGTATAGTTTAACTTATCTTTCTTTTCCTCTTTTTTTTCTGAAGATATATTTTGTGTAGAGCTAATGAATTCTTGTTGAGATTGTTCTACTGTAGGTACCCCTTGAATTAGAGGTTGGTTATTGATATCTTGGCTTTGCATGGGTGTAGTTATATTACTATTACTTTGAGGCATTTCAGGCATAACTGGCATGCTTGGAATAGCATTTAGAGATTGATTATCTGTTTGGGGATTATTAAGTGGTTCACCTGTCATAGGATCAAATTTCATTCCATTATTATTCATAAAAATCTCCTTTCTAAGCGGCATTGCTATAAATAGTATTTGGACTAGCTTTTAAAACTAGCTGTCTACCGCCTTTTTGCATTTCTTCGTTTTTTGTACTGTTTTCATTTCCTTTTTCTTCGCTATTTTCACCTTTAATAGTTATTTGCCCATTTTCATTTATTATTCTAAATAAATTGTTACTATCATCTGATATTATACCTTTTTGAACATCAACTTTTACAGGTTTACCGGTATCAAACTGATAATTTACTGCAGCATTGTAATTCAAACTTTCTTCTTCGTTTAATTTTGATTTATCGACTTGGTTTAACGGATAAAGATTGATTCCTTCCTTTTTACTATCGCTAAGTTCCTTAAATAAATTTTCTGTATTTTTTTGTGTGTCAGAAGTTTGAAATTCTTGTTGTGTTGGTTGTAACTCTTTCATTTGTTCTTCTATGCTTTTTCCAGATTCACTGTTGTCTAAATTAATAGATGTTTGTCCATTGTTAAAAGACACATATTCTTTTCCATCTATATTTGTCGTTTTAACATTTTCCTCATCAAATGACTTTTTGTCTTTAGAAAGACTTTTTAAACTTTCAAGTATTGCTTTAAAGTCCATTTCTCCTAAGGTGTTTCCAAAATGTTTAACAACATTTTCCATTCTGTTTTTTTTAAGAAATTCTTGATAGTTTGGGTTTTTGCTTACGAATTCATCTAGATTATCGTATTTTCCGTCATTTAATAGTTTCATTATTTGCACTACAATAGCGCGTTCTTGTTGCTTTTTTGCTGGTGTATCAAATACAAAGCTATATTCATTTATATTGTATTTCATATTGTCCCTCCACATACTTATCTAGGGTAATTATATCAAATAACTATTGAAAAAAATATAGAAAAAACTACGATTTGTAGTTTTAATTATTTTATATACATATTTTTACACTTTATGTTTTGCTATATTTTAATAATTAGTACCAATATTTTATTGATTGAGTTTGTCGTGTTAAAAAGTTAGCATATTCATTATTTTTTTTCCATCAAGCAAACATTTTCCACATGATATGTGTTTGGAAACATATCGAAAGGAGTAATTTCTATGATTTTATAATTGTCACTTAACATTTTCAAGTCTCTTACCAAAGTCATAGGATCACACGATACATATATTATTTTAGAAGCGTTTGAATTTAATATATATCTTATTGCTTTTTTATCCATTCCGCCCCTTGGAGGATCAACAATTATAACATTTGGACTTAATTTAATCTTATTAATTATTTCTTCACTTTTTCCACAAATAAATTTAGCGTTAGTTATATTATTTAATTTCATATTTTTGTTTGCATCTTTTATAGCATATTTATTTACTTCTACTCCAAGTAGATTATTATTAGTGTGTGCATATATTCCTATCGTCCCAGTTCCACAGTATAAATCTAGAATATTATGTGCATATCTTGTGTAATCTTTAATTTTTTTATATAGTTTTGCACATACATTTAAATTTATTTGAAAAAATGAATCTGGAGATACTAAAAATTTATAGTTATCCACATATTCCAGTAAATATTTTTCTCCGTATACTAAGTTATACACATTATTTCTTTTTATATATATGGAATATGCAATAGGTTTTATATAATTAATATCTATATCTTTATCAGCTTCTACAATTATCATTAAATCTTTTGAATTAGTTCTTAGTGTGATACTATTTATATGACTCAAATCTAATTTTTTTAGATATTTTATAGCGTTATTTATAATAGGGAGCGCTAATTTACATTCATTGATTTCAACAATATTGTTACTTCTTTTTTCAAAAAATCCAATTTTATTGTTTACTTTTAGTGTTATTTTATTTCTGTAATTAAATTCATTATCGCTCTTTATGATTTCATTAATTTTGATATTTTTATTTAAATATTTTGATACAATATTTTTGACTTTTTCCATTTTGAATTCTAATTGATTTTTGTATTCTAGATGTAGTAAATCGCATCCGCCACATGAATTAAAATATATACATTTTTCTTTTATTCTTTTTTCGCTTTTCTTTATATAATTTTTTACGTATCCTTCCACATAGTTCTTTTTTTCTTTGACTATTATGGGTTCGATAATTTCACCAGGTAGGGCATTATCTACAAATATAATTTTATTATTTATTTTTCCTATTCCTCTACCATAATGATCAAGAGTATCAATTTTAATCATAAGCTTCACCAATAAATATTATACCATTTTATTATTTGCTATAGAAGTTAATTTTAATATATTAAATAATTTCTTGTAGGTTTTACTTGACTTGGATATTTTTTTAATATTTTTAATAATTAAATTTTTATTTGTTTCTTTTTTATTGAAGCATTCAAAATATATAAATTTTAGTTTTTCACTATCAATATTTTTAAGTTCACTATCTATAAATTGATCATCACTAAGTTGCTTTCTTGTTTTAAATTGTACTGACGTTTTAGATAATATTTTAAATGAAATAGTAACTTCCTTATATTTTTTTATGGAATTTAATATTTCTAATTCTTCATCTATTTGTAAGAATGATTTTCTTTCACTATTACCTAAACTGTCAAACTGAACGGCTATAATATCATCACCATCAGTAAATATAGCACATGTTTTATATTCTAGATTATAGTTCCAACTTTCTGTCTTATTACTTATTTCATTTAGTAATTTCAAATCTATTTTTGCGTCGTGACTTATTATTTTTTGCAAGTTACTATTACTTATCTTAAAAATAGGTATTTTTTTTATGTGTACAATTTTATCGTTTTTATTCCAATCAAAAAAGTCATACAATGTTTTGCTAAAATTTAAGTATATATCATATATGTAATTCATTTTTTCCTCCTATAGTTGTTGCTAATATCATAAGTATAATTCCTATAATGAATATTATACATTCAAGTCTTCTAATAATAAAATTAACATATTGTAGGAAATTATACCCAATATCTAACAAGTTTAAATAACATATTATATATACTGCTCCAAGTGTTGTAAGGCCAAAGCCTAAAAGGAATAAAAAGACTCTAAGTAACATTTGTTTCACCTAATAAATTTTATTTATTATTTACAATTTTATTTATTATTTTTAAGTTTTGTTATATAATTATATAGGTGATAATATGGAACTTTTAAAATATATATTTTTAGGACTTATACAAGGACTTACTGAAACGATACCAGTGTCTTCTAGTGGGCATTTGATGATATTTAAAAGATTAATGAATATGAATGTCGATTTTGATACTATAGCTATATTAACAAATTTCGGATCTTTGATAGCCATTATAATCTTATTTTGGAATGATATAGTTAAATTAGTTAAAGGGTTCTTTTCTTATTTGACAAGCAAAAATGTTAAATATAAAGATGACTATAAATATTGCTGGATGATAGTTTTGGGATGCATTCCTGCGGGACTAGCAGGATTACTTGTAAGTTATTTTGATCTTTTTGCCAAAATTGAAAATAATATAAAAATAGTTGGAATATCTTTAGTAATAACATCAGTTTTATTATTTATTATTAGAAATTTTAAGGGTAGAAAAGGCGATAAAGAGATTGGTGTTAAAGAGGCATTAACGGTTGGATGCTTTCAAATACTTGGACTTTTTCCTGGAATAAGCAGGAGTGGATCTACTATAGTTGGTGGAATGAGTGAAGGAATTAAAAGAGATAGTGCTTTTAAATATTCATTTATGTTATATATACCTATGAGTATTGCTGCTATGGCTTTGGAACTAAAAGATATTAGTATATCTTCAAATCTAATATTTTATTATTTGGCAGCAGTAATAGTATCATTAGTAGTTACTTTATTAGTTACAAAGTGGTTCAGAAAGATTGTAAATAATGGAAAATTAATATATTTTTCAATATATTGCTTTATAGTAGGACTATTAGTAATAATATTATTATAAAATAAAAAAACAATTGCTAAATTTGTGCAATTGCTTTTTTTTGATATGACCCGTGTCCTGATTTATTTATGTCAGCTGCATCTATTTCCATTTTTGAAATACTAATTCCATTTAATCCATATAAATCTTTTAAAAAATTAGTCATTGCTACATATAGATTTACTGCTTCATCACTGTTTTGAGATTTAATGGCCTTAATTATTGGAACTATATATTTAAAAAATAATTGTATAGCTAATTTTTCTTTTAATGGATCCTTTGATAAAAATTCTGCTATTTTAGGACCGATAATGTCGTATTCAACCAATAATTCCTTATATTTATCATCTTTTTGAAGAGTTTTATTTCTAAAATTTCTCATTTCATTTAAGTGTAAATAGTCGTCAGAAATCATTAATATATTACACAACATTGTAGTTATATAACATCCGCTAGATGTATGACTATTAGAATACTCTAATGCATTTTGAATTGTACCATAGTCTCTACTATAAGCTCTGCAAAATCTTCCACATTCAGGATCACTAGCAAAGTGTCTTTCATACTTTCTTTCGCAATAAAATTTGCCATAGCAGTCTCCACTATTTAGATCAAGGTAAGTACATTCTGCACATTGACATGACATATTATCCCTCCAATTTCAGAATATGTTAGCACATTTTTTATTAGAAATCAACTTTTATATTTAATCATATAAAAGTGGTTGCAATAATTATTACCTTTGTATCTTGATCATAGACATTTTATTAATTACAAGATATAATTAATAATGAGAGGAGTGGCTAGTAATGAACTTAAAAAAGATAATAAGGAATTTATTAATTGTAGTAATGTTGATATTCGTAACTGGATGCGGTAAAAATGATGAAGTAAAATTAGAAGGTAATGACTTGGATGCATATAATTTGATGTTGGAAGTATGTTATGTTGCTAAAGATCAATCAAAGGTAAGTATAATTTCTGGTACTATTAGTGATGACTTAGGTATATTTAAAGTATCATATAATAATGGAGAAAGTGTGTACAATGTTTTAGTTAGTAAAGAAAATAATGAATATGTTGTTGAAAAACTAGATGATAGCCTTGTTAGCACATATAAAGACTTACTTTATGCAACTGATGATTTTGATGCTAGTAAGGTTAATAAAGCACTTAGAAAAAAATGGAATAACTAATTTTAGAATAAGAAAAAGGCTTGTATTATCAAAATTCTTGAATGAGAAAGTAAAAATATGAAAATAGAAATATTATTATTGAGTTTTATTATTTTCTATAAAAAATATATTTTATAATTTGGAGTATGATGTAATATGATTAGGGGTGTGTTGTGTGAGGAAAATTATTATTAAATGTAAAAACTTTTTGATACATTTATTCATTCATTTTATTTCTTTTTTGATTAATTATTCGATATTTATTATGTTAATGGCACTCATTTATAATGATAAAGATGTTATATTTATTCAAATTGTAAATTTAATATCTTGGATTTGTTCTATGTTGTTTATATTTTTTGTAGATAAAAAATATGTTCCAGATTTGGTAGATGAAAACAATAGTAGTGAAATGTTTAAGTTTTTTTTGATACGTGGTGTAAGCTTAGTATTTGAAAGCCTAATATTATTTATTTTTGTGAGTATTTTTATGAATAATTTTTATATAGTTAAACTTATAAGCTTATGTATACTTTATTTTATAAATATGGTATATGTAAAAAGGATTAAATTTAAATAATCTAATCCTTTTTATTTTATTAACTTGCCTATTAGTCCAAAAACAATAGCAATTGTTATGAGTTTAAATTCTGTGCTGTTATAAGGTGACTTTTTATAAAATCAAAATATTTGCAATATGTATTTATAATTTTAAACAAAAATGGCCATGTCTTAAAAAGTATTATCTTATGCCAATACTAGGTAATATTGTTGAAAAATCATGATTAAAAATTCTTGTAAAGTTTATTTACAAATCAATAATTGTTAATTAGTTTAAATATATTTATAAATAAAAAGAATATATATTACTAGTGATTAAATGAAAAAATATATATCCTTTTTAATTTTTATAATATTAATTTTTATTATTATGATATTTATATTTTATTTTGAAAAAAATAAAATGTATAATAATATAAAAATTGACTATAATTCAATCAAAGTTTTTTATCCATCTACAAGCTATGAAAAGCTGAATAAAAAGATAAGAAAAAACATAGACGCTCAATTATTAGAATTTAAAAACATAACGCTATCAGATTATAAAACTAATTATTATTTAATAATAAATTATAAAGAATATAAATATAAGAACATTATTTCTTACATATTTTTTTCAGAGTCGTATATTGGTGGGGCTCATCCTATTCATTTACTATGGACTATTAATTATGATACAAATATGAACGATTTTATTACTATAGAAAATTTGACTAAAAAAAATAAAAATATATTAAATGATTTGTCTGAATATAGTTATGATTTTATTTCAAAAAAGAAAGAGTTTAAAAGAGAAAATATTTTAGAAATGTTAAAGGATGGAACAAGATCTCTTGAAAGTAACTTTAAAAATATACTTTTTTCTCGAGATGGATTAATATTGTACTTTGAAAGATATCAAATAGCACCTTATTATTATGGAGATTATAATATATTAATTCCATATAGTGATATATGCTTAAATATATAAAAAACTAAAGACATGTATTATCATAATAAAAAATGTAGGCCTCTATTATTTAGAGTTCACATTATAGGGTACATTTTATAATTTACATTTATTCTTTTTTCTTTGATGTTTATTCAACTTTTAATTTTTCCTTTATTATTTGCATAACTAATCAACTTCTTTCAAATCATATAAAAAAGGTTAATCAAAATTAACCTTTTTTATATGAAGCCGATTAGTTCGACTAATTTCCCAATGGTGCCTGTGGTCGGACTCGAACCGACATGGTATTGCTACCACTGGATTTTGAGTCCAGCGCGTCTACCGATTTCACCACACAGGCATAAAGTACTAACATTATATCATATAAATTTAATTATTTAAATCTTTTTTTATAATTTAGTACAAAATTAGGTTTATTTATCAAAATTCTCTGTATATTTTGATTCAAACAAATTAGTGTCGCTATTATCAGTTTCTTCTTTTACTTCAATCTTAGGGAGTTCATCTATACTTCCTAATCCAAAATAATCTAAAAATTTAGAGCTTACATTATATAGTCTTGGTTTTCCAGGTGCATCTGCCTTTCCAACCTCTTCTATAAGTCCTCTTAGAAATAATTTTCTAATTACATAACTGCTATTTACTCCCCTTAAATTATCTATATCAATACGAGTTATTGGTCCGTTATAAGCTATGATTGCTAAAGTTTCTAGTGATGTTTGACTAAGAGGAGAATTTTCCTCAATAGTTTTAAGCTTTTTATAATAATCTCTATGTTCTGCTTTTGTTGTTAATTTAAAGTGATTTCCTAGAAATTCTATTTGGATCCCTCTATTATCACTTTTATAGTCTTCAAACAGTTCTTTAATAGTGCTTTTTATAATTTCTTTATCCTTATCAGTAATATTTGCTATTTCTTCTAATGTTAATCCATCTTCACCGCTTAAAAATAGCAGTCCTTCTATTATTGCTTTCATAATACACCTTTTTCTTTAATAATTATATTTTTGAAATTATTTTCTTGTTCTAGAATAATCTCTTGATTTTTAGAAAGTGATAGTATAGATAAAAAAGTAACTACTACATATTCCTTTGTAACTTTATCAAATAAATCAGTAAAATTTATTTTTTTCTTATCCTTTAATATGTTTTTAATTTCTATGCATCTTTTTCTAACACTATATTCTTTATTAGCTATTTTAGTATTTAATGGTTTTGCTAATTCCTTACCTTTGATAAAATCAGAAAACGCTAAAACTAAATCATTTAGGTCTACACCATAATCTATATCAGCATCATCTTCTTTAAAGTCATTCATATCATCTGGTAATTTAGTGTACACTTCGTGTCTAATGCTTTCAAGAGATTTGAAAGTATCTGTCATATTTTTATATTGTTCATATTCAAGTAATCTTTTTATTAGCTTTTCTTTTGGATCTTCTTCTATTTCGTCTGATTCAACTTCTTGTTTTGGAAGAAGATAAGATGATTTCATTTCAATTAACTCTGCTGCCATAACTAAGTATTCGCTAGCTATGTTAAGGTTCATTTCTTCCATTTTTTCAATATACAATAGATACTGCTTAGTTATTTCATCAATGCTTATATCGTATATACTGATATTTGATTTTTTTATTAAGTGTAGAAGTAAATCTAATGGTCCTGAAAATTCTTTTATGTTTACTTCATAGTTCATATAACCACCATTGATATTATAATAAATTTTAAAAAATATTACAATATTTACAAATCTATAAAATTTATTTCATTAAAATGATTGAACTTCTTTTATTTTATAAAAAAATAATGTATACTATATTTAGTAGAGTAGGTGATTTAGTGAAAAGAAAATTTACTTTAATATTAACGTTGACGCTATTAATTTCAACAAACTTAATCCTTGTTAAAAATGTTAAAGCAGAAGGTTATTCTGAAGGAACACCTGGTATTGGTAGTGTGTCTTGTGGCGCAAGTACTTGTTTTAGCCTTGGAGTTGAATATTTCAATAACGAAACTGCTACTTTTGGTATAAGAGCTCAATTGGTGGATAAAAATAATAAGGCAAAATCTAGAGCTTTAAATATTTGGGCTACTGAAGGTATGCATAAAAGAATTGCCCAAGTGGCAACTAAATTATATAGTATCGATGATGAATTTTTTTCTGATTCTAAATTTCTTTATAACTATGGTAATGGTGGGCTTAGATCAATAAGTGATTCAAATTATACCTATTCAAACTATATAAATGATATGGATTCTGAAACAGTTATTAAAATTATAAACTTGTTGATGAAAACAAATTATACAAAAGATAATATTCCTAATGAATATTTTAATTACTATATAAAGATAGAACCCATATATTTAGAAATCTTAAAGTCGGGTGGAAAATATTATCCGATGGCAGGAACATCTTTAGAGATTTTAGAGTACGCTTATTATAATTTTAATCCTTCAGGAGCTAATTATTCTCAAGGCGGTATACCTATAGTTAGGTATCTTCTTGAAAGCCAAGTAAATACAGCTAAAAATTACATATTAACAACTTATATCACGAAGGATACAAAGCCACCTGGAACAAACTTTAAAATTGCTTCAGCTTATACTGGTATAAATAAAGAAATTATAAATCTTTATGTATGTGGTAGCAAAAAATACTGTAGTGACAAGTCTAAACGAACTGGTGACAATGGATTAGGCGTTGGATATGTAACAATTAGTAATAAAATTGATAAACCTTGTAGTGGATGTAGTTGCGATTTTGATAAACTTTCTAACAAAAATGATATGAACGCTAGAATTTCTTTGTATAGAAAATATAAGGATAAAGGTGAAGATTACAATCAACTTTTGAATTTAAATATGCAAACTAGTAGTACAGCTTGTCAATACAAAAGTTGTAATATCGAAACTTGTAGTGGATGTTTATCCAGTTCAGTAGGATATAATACTGAATTTAATAGTAGAAATCTATCTTGTTATAATGAAATTAGAGATGAACATTATTGCTTTAATTCATTTGAACTGTCTAACAGTTTAAACTCTAATATTTTTTCAATAAATCAGGGAGGAGTTCTATTAAAAAATGTTTCAATAACGGGAGCTTTAACAACATCTTGCTATGGTGGATATGCTAATTCTACTTTTAGGTATAGAGATTATATCAAAGAGTTAAAGATAGAAAATGCTCCTAATTCTAAAAAACTATCTACAGGAGATATAATAAGGAGTACATCTTTTAAGGATAACCTTTTCACTACTAAATTGACAACAAACTATAATTTACCAAGCGTTTATGCTTCAATATTGAGTGGAAAAGCATCATATGAAGATTGTGATAATTGTAGATTTTTAGGATATGGAATAATAACTAAATTTATAGAGGAAAATGGTACGTTTAATGGTACATTTAGTTCAAAGTTAAAAATAGATAATAAGAAATTTAACGTTAATGCGGATACTTTAAAAGGAGATTGTACATATTATTCTACTCCAGAACTTATAGATAACGGAGGATTAAATCTAGAATTCAGAATAATAGACACAGGAAATCCTTTTCCAGGAAAGAGTGGAAGTAACAATAGAAAAGTAGGACTTAACTGGTGCGATGAAGATAACTGTACTCAAGATAATAATACGTTAATAACTAAGTACATAAAAGACGCGAATAATAGTTATAATAAGAATAAAGAAGCTCAACCTAAATATAAGATTACACTAAGTTCATCTGATATAAAAGTAATAAAAGAATATAATAAAAAAGCAGAAGCATATGGTGGATATGACGATAATACATTAAATTGTAATGATGAAAATAATTGTAGTAGTACTTTTATAGAAGGATTAAAGAGTGGAATACTAAAGTATTATGTAGATGGAAATAAAAATAGTGAAGAGTATATAGGAAATATGCTTAATAGATTAATTATTAATAAATAGGCTATTATTAGTCTTTTTATTTTCCATAAAATGTTATATAATTATTATGATAAGAGGGTGTTAGAATGATACTTAGAAAACCTTATGCATTTTTTATTAAAATATTTAAACCTGTTCATTTATTACTGGCTGGGCTTGTTGCATATTTAATATATGTTTCAACAAAAATGTTGAGTTTTTTGAGCGACTACATATATTCAGAAACTTCTGTTGTAGGTCAAAATATAAAATCAAGATTTTCTGAGACAGCACTATATTTTATACCTATTATTTTGATTGTATTTTCACTTTTGATATTTGGAATAATGTATAAAAAAAAGAAACCATTTACCTTTTACATAATTAATATATTTTTGTTTATTTTTGTTTTAATAATTAATATATATACTTTTAATTTTTTGGGAGTTCTTGAAAAAACAATAGTTTCTGTTAAGACTGCTAAACTAATGCACGATTTTACGTTAATAAATATAATGATAGAAAGTACATCATTTATATTTTTTACGATAAGGGGAACAGGACTAGACTTTAAAAAATTCAGTTTTGATTCAGATATATCCAAATTTAATATATCTGAAAGTGATAAGGAAGAATTTGAGCTTGAATTAAAAGTTGATTTTGATGAATCTAGGAGAAAAAGAAATAAAAAGATTAGACATTTAAAATATTTATATTTAGAAAATAAATTTTTAGTTCACATTGCACTCATAGCAGTGTTAGTTATCATTTCTTTTGTTATAGGCCTTATTATGTTCATAAAAAGTAATCAAAATAAGGAAGGTAAAATGTATTCAGTTGAGGGTGTTAATGTTGGAGTTTATAACACGTATATAGTAAACACTAATTATAAAGGTAAAAAGATAACAGACAATTATTTAATAGTTTTAAATGCTAGAGTTTTTTCTAATTATTCCGGAAATATTATATATGATAAAGATTTTTCTTTGAATATTTCTGGAGTAACATTTAGTCATACTCATAAGTATGATTCTGCTCTTGCTGATTTAAGTAATAATGATACTAATTATAGATTAATAGTTTTCGAAGTGCCAGAGAAGTATTTAAATAGTAGAATGAAATTTAGATATACAAATAAGGGAAATAGTATAAGTATAAATTTAAGCCCTAAGAAATTAGTTGAGTCCAATAAAGATGTATCTAAAAACATAGGTGAAGCATTGAATTTTAAGGATACAATTGGTGATATAGAATTTACTATATCAAATTTTGAGATAAAGCCTTATTTTGTAAATAATTATGATTATTGCATTAATGGTAAAGATTGCATCTCATCAAAAGAGTATTTAAAGCCTAGTATAGATGAAAATTTCGATAAAGTTATATTGAAGATTGATGTTAATTATAAAAATGATAGCATAATAAAATCTGAATCATTTTATGATTTCTTTAGTAATTTTGCTTCTATTTATTATAAACTTGGAGATAAATGGTATGTTCAAAGTGGAAGATTTGAAGAGATAGTAAGCAATAAAAAGAAGGATAAAGATAATACTTATATAGGAATAGATTCAAGTATAAGTGATGCTTCTTCTATTAAACTAGTGTTTGAGATAAGAGGCTCAAAATATGAGTATATATTAAAGTAGGTGACATATGAATAAAAAATTACTATTGTTAGTTGTTATGCTAGCTTTTTCATTTAAGGTAAGAGCTTTATCTTATGGTGGATGTGAGTATTCACAAATAGCAAAATTAAAATCATATGTTACTAATGTTAATATTTCTTATAGCTATAAATTAGAAGGAAATACTCCGATATTTAATGTTACTTTAAATAATATTACACCTGATATGTATTTTATTGATAATAAAACTGGTAAAACTTTCTTTTATAGTGATACAACTGATGGTGAAATAACAATACCAGGATACATTGGAGATGGTGGAAAATATAATTTCTTCTCAAGTAAAAGTGAGTGTTACGGGGTAAAACTTGGCACTAAATATTATAAGTTTCCAAGTTATAATGTTTATTATGGAAGTAATATTTGTGATGGAATTAGTGAGTTTAGTTTATGTCAAAAATGGGTTAGTGTTAATTATGATTATTATACTTTTAATACATTAGTAAATGAGTATAAAGATAGTTTAAACAAAACAGATGATAATGAGCCTCAAATTCATAAAAAAACTATACTAGATAGTATAATCGAATTTTATACTAAAAATTATGTTTACTTTTTAGCTTCAGTTATAGTTATTTGCGGTACTATAATATTAATTAATCGAAGAAAAGATAGATTTAAGTTATAGTGTATACAATGAAAAAAAATAATAAAAAAATATAAATCGCCTTGTTAAAAAATGTACTATGTGATAGAATGTAGTATGTAAAGTAGCGATTTAGCAAGTAGGTGATATTTTGAGAGAATCTGTTTGGGGCTATGCAATAATTACGTTAGGTGTATTAGCTATTGGAATTATATGGTTTTTTGCTAATGTAACTAGAACAGATCAACATAATTATAATTTGTTAAAAGAAACGGTGGAATCGGCAATGCTTGATTCAGTTGATCTATCTGCATATAGGGAAGACGGAACTGTCAAGATAATAGAAGAAAAATTTGTTGAAAATTTCATAAGAAGATTTTCTGAAAATGCTGATTTATCAAATACTTATTTGATTGAAATATTTGATGTAAATGAAGCTCCACCTAAAGTGAGTCTTAGGGTTTCATCTATAAAATCAACTACTTATAGTGCGGGAAAGAGTGAAATTGTTACTTTTGATATAGTAAATAATATAGATGCTATATTAGAAGAATCTTATGAAGAGTCTAAGAGCGATAAGGTGGACGATAGTGTAGATCAAAACAAGACAAGTTGTGTTGTTACAAGAAAAAATTGTACTAGTGATAATCCTTGTTCATATACTCAAGACTATATTTCTAACAATGGATTTCCAAACACAACTTGTAGCGATAAAACTATAAGTTGGTCTATTTATATTGAGGATTTAAAAGTTCCACAACAAATAAAAAATGAGGCATTAAATTCGGGAAAAACAGTTGATGATATAGTATTTTATCCAAAATCTGTTAGCTGGGTAAATGCTCCATTAACGCAATCAGATTTAAATAATTATGCTAATAATAAATGTGCGTGGTATACGGGCTATAGGGATTCAAGTGGTGTAAAGATAGATTTTAAATCTAGTGATTGCAATAAAGCAGCGGATAGCGTTGACAGATTAGCTAAATTAGAAAGCGCTTCATTTAAACTTTCTGATAATATATTAAATGTGGAAGTTATTAGCAAGTGTACAGATAAAATAAGAAACTTTGAATCTGCTGGAAATAAAGGCTATTCAGTTAGTAGTAAATATAGGATTACATTTGAGTATTATTTTAAATAAAAAGATAGAAAGAGGTTATAGATATGAATAATTTTGTTATAGGATTAAAAAGATTTTTTACAAACAAAAATGTTATTACAATTTTGTGCGTTGTTGTGATATTAGTAGTTCTATACTTTGGATATAGTTCAAGTATAAAAAGTAAAACGCAACCAATAAGTATACCGGTCGCTTCTAAAAAAATAAATCCTCAAACTGAAATAACTAGTGAGGATATTATCTATAAACAAGTAGCTAGCAGTATGGTAGATGCTTCTGTTATTAGAATGTCAGGGGCTATAATTGGAAAGTATACAAATATAAATGTAACTGTTCCACAAGGTAGTCCATTTTATAGTGATTGGTTAGTTAATGGTGATGAACTTCCAGGTAATTGGATTGAACAGTTAGATTATGAAAAAGGTGAACTTGGCTATTATATGAGTGTTTCTACTGAGAGCACTCTAGGTAATTCAGTTTTACCAAATACATATATAGATATCTATATGAAAGCAACAGATGAAAATGGAACTATTATGTTTGGTAAACTTATGAAAAATGTTAAAGTTTTAGTTGTTCACGATAGCAATGGTAATAATATATTTAAGGATTCTAAAGAGATAGGTACTCCTTCTAAAATAGGATTTGCAGTTAGTCAGGACTTATATATATTACTTAAAAAAGCAGAATATTTAAATATTAATTTAGTTTTAGCTCCTAGAGGAAGTACTGTTCCTACTAAAGATTATGTAATTGTTACAAGTGCAACATTAAGAGATTACATAGATGCTCAAACAATTACCGTTGAAGAGGATGATATAACTGACGAGACAGAAAATCCAAATAAAGAGGCTAATACTGAAGATAACAAAAATACTACAGATAAAAATACTACAAGCAAGAATAGTAATACTTCTAAAATAGAGGGTTAAAATGCATGATAGTATATTTGAAGGAATGGACTTTGGCCCATTAAAACAATATTTAGAGAATGACGATATAACAGATATTTCTTATAGTAATAATGGTCAGGTGTGGTTAAAAACTCTTTCTAAAGGTATTTTTAGAGTAGAAAATCCAGCAATTAATAATGCTTTTATGGAAAAATTGGCATTTCAATGTTCGAATGTTATGGGTAAAAGCTTTAATGCTGCACATCCATTTCTAGATAGTGAAAGTGCAGAACTTCGTATGAACTTTGTTCACGATTCTGTAGCTAAAAATGGAATTGCCTGCGTTATACGTAAGACTCCAGCTAAAATTCGCTTGGAGAGAAATAAAATTATAAGTGAAAAATATATTACAGAAGAAATACTGGATTTTCTTATTGCTTGTGTTCACGGTCATTGCAACATAATTGTCTGTGGAGAAACTGGATCTGGAAAAACTGAATTTGTAAAATATTTGGCTTCAAATACTTACGAAAATGAGAAAATTATAACAATAGAAGATACTTTAGAATTGCATCTCGATAGGATATATCCAAATAGAGATATAGTAGCTATGAAAACTAATAATATAGCAAGCTATTCAGATGTTTTAGTAACGTGTATGAGACAAAATCCAAAGTGGATTTTACTATCAGAGGTACGTAGCGCTGAAGCGGTTATGGCGGTAAGAAACTCTATATCAAGTGGACATTATATTCTATCAACAATACACGCTGATAAAGCGTCTTCTATACCTAATCGTATGTATAGTTTGCTTGAGACTAATCAAGACATAGATCAATTTTTAAAGTCAATCTATAGATATATACAGCTTGGAATCTATATAAGAGGCTACCAAGATAAGAAAACAAAAAACTTTGTAAGAGAGATAGCTGAGGTTACTGAATTTTATGTAACTGAAGATAATGAGGCTAAATATAATACTATTTATAAAAAGACTCCTGATGGAAAGATATATAGAAAAAATCCAAGTAAATATTTAATTGAATACTTGGAGGCCCAGGGGTCAAAGGTTCCAGATGGATTTATAAAACCAGAACTAGAAGTCCCTAATAATAGTGCTGCAACTTCTATTGCTCAAAATAATAATGCTCCATTAGTTAATGTGGCAAATTCAGTACCTATAAGCAAGCAGGAAATAAAAAAAGAGGAGCCTAAAAAAGAAGAAATAATATTTGAATAGGAGGGATAAGTGTGACAATTGCTTATATAATTGCATCTATACTATTACTATTTGTAATTTTATATAGAAGTAATGCTGGGGAGCAAACTTACAAATATGTTAGTAGACAAAGTAGGAGATTATATAGTAAAATTTCTCCTTATACCTATAAAGAAATAAGACAAAAAATAAAAGATTTGGGTCAGGATTACACTGTTCAACAATATATTGGTCAAGTGTTATTATTTGGTATCGGAGCTGGTGTAGTTACCTACTTATATTTTTATAGTTTAGTTACTTCAATTATTTATGGCTTATTAGCTGTTACAGTTGTTCCTTACTTAAGCTATTTAAGATGTAAAAGACTTTATAGTGAATTTGTATTTGAGCAAATACAAGTTTATACTACAAATGTTATAATGGAATTTTCAACTACACAAAGTTTTGTTAAATCACTTGAAGGTGTTTATTCGTCAGGTGTACTTGAAGATCCTGTAAAACAAGATGTTAAAATAATGATTGATATGGCATATGAAAATGGTACTATTAATCAATCTCTTGAATATATGAATGAGAAATATGATTATTATATGGTAAAAAATATGCATCAATTATTTTTACAAATAACAAATGAAGGTTCTAAAGATGCGAGTGAGTCTTTGGAAAATATGTCACTTGACATAGATATGCTTGTTGAAGGAGTATATAGAGATAGAATCGATAGAGCTGCCTTCTATAAGAAATTTGTTGTTTTTGGATTAGTGTTGTATTTAATGATAGGATTGGTTCAGATAATGCTTGGTGATACTTATCATAGCATGTTAAAATTATGGTATGTTAGATTAATGTTACACGTTATAGTAATTATTAATACTTATTTCTTATTATCTGGTACTAAATATTACAATGAGAATGTGGGGGCTGAATAATGGAATTTTTGATAGTTGTAGCTCTTGTATTGGTAATTGTTGTTGTTAATAATATAATAGAGCCGAAAAGAATAATAAATGAAGTCAATCCTTTGTTTAAAAAATTAATGGAAAAGGATTACGAATTTTTATTAAGAATTAGATATAAAGGTGAAGATTTAGATATAAATAAGTTGTTTTCAATGAGAATTAGAGATGGAATTCTTACTGCCGCTGTTGTACTATTTATGTTAGCAATAACGGGATATTTAAACTATTTATATGGAATTCTTGCTTTGGTCGCCGGATTTTTAGCATTTAAGAGTCAGTATACTAGACTTAAAACGTATTATAAAGCTAGATTGCATTATATGGATTCTATGCTACCTTACTATTTAAAAAGTTTGGAAATCCTAGTGCAGCATTATACTGTACCAGTTGCACTTAGTAGGAGTATAGATACTGCTCCAGAAGTTTTTAGGCCAGGATTAAAAACCTTAGTGGCTAAGATTGACGCTGGTGATTCATCAATACAACCTTATATAGATTTTGCTAATGAGTATCCAGTTAGAGATTCAATGAGAATGATGAGACTTTTGTATCGTTTAGGCCTTGGTTCAAATCAAGATAAACACGAACAAATAATGATGTTTTCTAAAACAGTATCATCACTTCAAAATAAGGCTCGTGAAAAAAAATATCAAGAGCGTTTAGAATCAATGGAAAAGAGAACAATGGTAATGCTATTTGTTACTGGTGGAGGAGTATTATTAGTATTATTTATGTCTATGACAGTAATGATGGGTATATAATGTAAAAATATGTAAATATTATAAATAAAGTATTGATTTTGAATAATTATAAATGATATAATTAGCTTGTAATATATGAATAAAGGAGAGTGAATGTAGATGAAAGAAGCTGCAGGAGAAGCAAATATGACCGTAATAACAATTGTATTAATAGCTATAGTGTTGGGAGTAGGAACAGTTCTTGTTACTAACTTAATGAATAAGACTTCAGATAGCTCTGCTTGTACTGCTTGTGGTGGTACTTGGAGTGGCGGAAAATGTTCTGTAGATTATAAGGCATGTAAGTCTACTAGCTAAGAATAATAAACATGGTTGGATTTTAAGAGATTAGCTTTAATCTCTTTTTATTATATATAATAACTTTATAACTTTTTTTGAATATTATTTATGTAAACTCTTATATTTCAAAGGGTGTGATGGTTGACAATTTTAACTAATAGTTGATATAATATTTAACAGAATAGTGCAGTTGTAGTGTTTATATAAAAAAGTATTTCTTTTATATAGTTTAGATATAAAAATGAGGAGGCGCCTATGAAAGATAGTATAGGTTATACAGTAACGATAAATATAATAATAACATTTATTGTAATAATTTTTGCGTTTCTTTCAGCCGCCATTATTTATTATAAAAGTAATAAGATAGGAAATGTTATTACAAGTTCTATTGAAAAATATGAAGGGTTTAATGAACTTGCTCAATCTGAAATAGAGAGAAATATGTCATCCCTTGGATATAATAAACATTCCATTAGTTGTCCTAGTACCACGAGTTGTTCAAAAACAGCAGGTAAAGGTGAGTTAGTTATTATAAATAAAATTAAAACGTCTGATAGTGGATACTGTGTTTATCTATGCAATGAAGGTGATTATTACTATTATAAAATAAAGACCAATATGATGATAAATATACCTATAATAAATGACGTGCTTAATTTACCGATTTTTACTACTACTAACAGGTTATATGACTTTGAAACGAATCTTAAATAGGGGTGATACTTTATGAGGTCTGCAATAGGCAATGCCTTGCTTACTAATTTGGTGATTATATTTGCATCTATAATAATACTATTTTTTGTTGGAATATTGGCTTATTCCAAAGCTTATAAAGTGAAAAACAGAATTATTAATTATATAGAATCCAAAGAGTCTTATAATACAAATGATGTAGAGGAACTTAATGAGGATTTAAAATCGGCTGGATATCAATTAACGTCCAAATCAAAGTGTAGTAGTGATAATTTAAATAAAACTACTTATAATTATTGTGTTTATAGGGTTGAATTGAAGGATAAAAAGTATTATTATAAAGTTGTTACTTATGTGCACTTTGAATTTCCAGTAATTGGATCTATTATAAATGTTCCTGTTAAAGGCGAAACTAAGATACTTGGTAAAACGTATGATTATTAGAAAAGGGGTTAATTATGAATGTAATTATATCAAATAAAAATCAATTATTATTGGAAAATTTGGGAATAGATGTAATTAAGGAAATGCATGGAGAGTTTGATGTAGATGAAATCATTGCGACTTTTCAAAACTTTTTCTACCAAAGAATGATTTTAGATATTACCGCTATTAAAAATTATACTGATATATCTAATCTTCAAAAATTATCTATTTCATTAGATATGGAAAAAGTTATACTTTTACTCGATGGTACGGATGCTACAAGTAATCCAAAATTTTTGTCTGATTTAGTATCTATGGGGATATATAATTTTGCCAAAAATGTTGATGGTATTCAGTATTTATATAATACACCTAATACATATCGAGATGTAGCTCAGTTTCATCAATTAGGAAATTTTGGAACTAGTACGGAATCTATCCCTAATCCACAAGCACAATATGTAGCTCCAGTCATTATGGATTCTCCAGCACCTATGCAACAAGAATTTTATGGTACTAGAATTATAGGCATTAAAAATGTTACTAAGCAATCTGGTGCTAGTAGTTTAGTTTATATGATGAAAAATGAACTAAGTAAAAATTATAGTGTGGTGGCTATAGAGGTAGATAAAAGTGATTTTACATATTTTAGGGACAAAACTCTGGTATCAACTATCACTAGTGAGATTGGTTCTGTTATAAATAAATACAGAGATAAAAATGTAATTATAATCGATTTAAATAATAGTCTAGTAGCTGAGGGATTTTGCTCAGAGGTTTTATATTTAATAGAACCATCTGTAATAAAGCTTCAGAAACTAATGGTTTTAAATGCCACAGCATTAAACGGGTTAAAAGGTAAAAAAATCATTTTAAATCAAAGTTTGTTAACTTCTTCAGAAGTCGCTAATTTTGAATATGAGTCAAGATTGAAGGTATTTTATAATTTACCTCCTCTAAATGAAAGAGATAAAAAATTACCAGAACTTAATAAACTTTTGATTAAATTGGGATTTGCAAAACAACAAAATGAAATATAGGTGAGATATGAAAAAGAAAATGTTATTGTGTATTGGTATTTTTTCTGTGTTTAGTCTTTTACTAATTAGTAACACTTATGCAGAAACTTATGAAAATTATTCTAGTAATGTTGTGAGTTGTGGTGGAAATTATGTAACAAAGATACCCGCAGCATTACCTAAAGTAATTAGTACTATCTATATTATAATACAGATAGTAGTACCTATTTTACTTGTAATATTTGGTATGATTGATTTATTTAAAGGAATAACTGCACAAAAGGAAGAGGAATTAAAAAAAGCACAGCAATTATTTATTAAAAGATTAATATCAGGTGCGTTAGTTTTCTTTGTGTTTGTTGCTGTTAAGCTACTAATAAGCCTGGTAGCTGATAATAGTGGAAAGAATGGAGTTCATCGAATAATGGATTGTGCTGAATGTTTTATAGAAAATAATAGTAAGTGTGTAAAGAGTAAGATTTGAGGTAATGGAATGTGAAGAAGAATAAATTAATTGTTATTGCTTTATTATTTGTAATGCTTTTAATTCCATCAAATACATTTGCTGTTACTAAAGTTTCTTGTGGTAATGTAACAGGCATACCTAAAAAAATCCCGGAAATAACGAGTTATATTATGACTATAGTTCAAATAGCTGTTCCAGTAATACTTGTTATAATAGGGTCAATTGATTTAATAAAAGGTATTACGTCGCAAAAAGATGATGAAATAAAGAAAAACCAAAAAATATTTATTAAAAGGCTTATAGTTGCGGTACTTATATTTTTTATTATAGTTATAGTTAAGTTTATAATAAGTTTAGTAGCAGATTCAAGTAGTGGTAATATATCTAGTTGTATAGATTGCTTCTTAAATAATAGTTGTAAATAAAGGCGGTGAAAATATGAAGAAAAAAATATTTTGGATATTTGTAGTTGTAATGGTAATGTTTTGTGCAACTAATGTACTAGCTGTTGATATAACTGGCTGTAAATCAGTATTGCCAGATGCTAAAATTGATGTTAAAATAGCTAATACAGTGCATCTAATTATAACATTAATAAAGATAGCTGTTCCAATTATTCTAGTAATCTTTGGTATGATTGATTTATTAAAGGCTATTACAGCACAAAAAGAAGATGAAATTAAAAAAAGTCAACAGATATTTGTTAAAAGACTTATAGCAGCGGCTATTATATTCTTTGTAATAGCAATAGTACAGTTCTTAATAAGTTTAGTATCTAATGGTGATGAGGATAAACAGGGAATAGCCGATTGCGTTAATTGTTTCTTAAATGGTGCAAAATCTAGTAGTGGTGCGTGTAAATAGGAGGGTTTATGGTTGAAGCGTTAAAAAAGATGGATAAAAAGTTTCTTGTTTTTGCAGGGTGCATAATTTTACTTCCAATACTTATCATAATTTTCTTAGCTATTATGCAAGGTTGTAGTAGTAGAGGAATTAGCCACGAAAAGTATGAAGATAAAATGGTAAGTGCAGCTGAAAAATATTTTAAGGAAAGTGATTCTTTACCTGATAGCGAATTTGAGATTAAGACTGTTAAATTAAGTAAATTAGTAGATAAAGGTTATATAAAATCTACTGAAAAACTATTGAATGATGATACTTGTAGTGGTGAGGTAAGTGTAAGAAAAAATGGTTCCACATATGAATCAAATAACGGAGGATTTTTTAATTATATACCTTCTTTAGAATGTGACGAATATAAAACCAATTCTTTAAAAAACTTATTAAATGAGTATTTAACTGAAAGTGGGCCTGGATTATATAAAACCTCAGATGGATATGTATTTAAAGGAGACTCAGTAAGAAATTATTTGAAGTTTTATGGAACTAATTTTAGAATTTTAAGTGTAGATAATAATGGTATAGTAAAAATTATGAAAGAAGAGAGTGAATCATCAAATCTATATTGGGATACTAAATATAATACAGAAACTTCTGAATCTTCTGGTAAAAACATATATTCTGATAGTAATATATTGAAGAAGTTGAATGAATATTATGAATCAAAAATTAAGAGTGAAGATCAAAAATCAAAAATGGTAGCTAATAGTGTTTGTATAGGAAAAAGAGATATTAAGGATTATGATTTAGATAGCGCAAAAGATTGCTCTGAAATCATTAACTATCAGCCTATAAGTCTTATTAATATAACTGATTTTGCTAGGGCTAGCTTGGATGCGGAATGCGTTAGTTTAAATTCTAGATCTTGTAGAAATTACAATTATCTGCATTATCTCAACTTTAGTAGTTGGACTTTAAATGGGGTTTCAAATAATACTTATGATGTTTATTACTTAGAAAATGGTGATTTATATTATCAAGAAGCAAACAGATATGAATTTTATAACCTTGTGTTTTATATAGATTCTAACGAAATTGTAAAATCAGGAAAAGGCTCTAAAGATAAGCCTTATGTTATTGAATAATGTTGACTTTTATATAAATAAAAGCTATAATGAATTTGTGAATAGGAGGAGAATTTGATATGTTATTTTTGAAATTAGGAATGACAGGAACTTATACTTGCGGTAATATAGGAATAGATTTTTCAGGAACTTTTCCCTATATGGTTTCTACAGCAATTACAATAATAAAAATAGTAGTACCAATTCTTTTAATAATATTTGGTATGCTTGACTTAGGTAAAGCTGTTGTTGCATCTAAGGAAGATGAAATAAAGAAAGGGCAACAAACTTTTATAAAAAGAGCTATAACTGCTTTGATAGTTTTCTTTGTAATTCAAATTGTTCAGTTATTAGTTAGCTTTGTTTCTAATAAAGATAGTAATATTATAAATTGTTTTAACTGCTTTGTAAATGGTAGTACAAATCCTGAAACTGGATGTGTAGCTAAGTAGTAATTTAAAAATGTAATTAACAATTGATTAATTACTTTTTTTTTGCTATAATTATCTTGATATATTAGCTTTAATTAAAGTTTAGATGGGATGTGAACCTATATGTGGTTTTATGAATTGATACGTAAGTTTTTTTTCAGCTTGGATAAAATAATATATAATTTTATACCAGATTTATACGACCTTTTAATTAGTATAGCGAGAACTTCTGTATTAACACAGGCAGATATTATAAAAATGGCTGAAAGAATTTATAGTTTATTAGCAATTTTTATGGTATTTAAGGTTACACTTTCACTTATTACTTATGTTGTAAATCCAGATGATTTTTCTGATAAAAGTAAAGGATTGTCCAAGCTTGGAACTAATATAATAATAAGTTTGTCCTTGCTTGTACTTACACCTTATATTTTTAGATATGCATATCAATTACAATCTATAATTCTAGAAGATAATTCTTTGGCAACTTTAATTTTTGGTAAAAATGAAAGTAGCGATAAATTTTTAGGAGAAGCTGGTGAGCAGATGGCTTTTATTGCACTAACTCCGTTTTTTATGCCAGATACATCAATCCCAGGACTAACAAATTGTATAAATTTAACTGTAGTTGATGAGAATGGAGAATCTCATTTTAATAGTGCTTGCTCCGGATTGGACTCTAATTTAGAAGAAGTATCTAACGGTGGAGATGATATGTTATCATTAACAGAAGATAACGATGAATTTTCTTCAGAAGACTTAAAAAATTATGTAACAGGCGTTGAACGAAAAAGTTTTAAAATGATGTTTAGAAAAGAAATGGCTGTTGCTCAAGATGGTAATAAAAACTTTATAATAGATTACAAGTATATTTTGAGTACGGTAGTGGGAGTAGTAATAATATTACTTTTAATAAATTTTAGTATGGATGTTGCATTAAGAAGTATAAAACTTTCTTTTTTACAGCTTATCGCTCCTATTCCAATATTATCATATGTAGATCCTAAAAGCGGTAAGGATGGCCTATTTAAAAAATGGTATCAAATGTGTTTTAAAACATTTGCTAGTTTATTTGTCAGGTTATTGGCACTTTATTTTGCCTTATATATAATTAGTATGGTTGCAGATGGCAAAATGGTTGATATTATTGATGGTTCATATCAAGCCAATTTACTTATAAAGATATTTATTATAATAGGTGCATTGATGTTTGCTAAACAATTACCTAAAATATTAGAGGGCTTAGGAATAAAACTTGATGGCGATGGTAAATTTTTCTTAAATCCATTCAAGAAGTTTGAAAATCAAGCTTTAGGTGGCAAACAAATATTAGGCGGTGCTAAAGGCCTTGCAGCTGGAACAATGATAGGAGCTGCAGGAATGCTTTCTGGCGCGGGAAAAGGAAGGCTATTATCTGGAATGGCTGGCGGATTAAAGTCAGGAATTCAAGGTAAAAAATTTGGCGAGATAAGAAAAGATCAAGCTAATAAAAATGCAGAAATGAGACGTGCAATAGCGAGTGGTTCAACTTGGCTAGGTAGACGTGGAGCACAATTAAGTGGCTATTTTGGAACACCTGGTGCATTAGGTTCAGTAGAGCATGACAAAATACAAACTCAAAATCATATAGATAATCTTAAAGCACAGAAGAAAACTGTTCAAGATAGAATAGCACCTAAGAAAGCAGTAATATCAAAACAGCAAGCAGTAAAAAAATCAATAGATGGAATGGAAAGTTTTGCGACTTCACTTATTGAAGGTGGTAAAGCAGGAAAATATAGTGCGAAGTATAAGCAACTAAGTACAGATCATGAATATTTAACTAACAATATAGGTCAAATTGCTGCTTATGATGTAACTGATGCTTCAGGAAAAATAGTTATTAGAGCTGGAGAAAAGATAGAAGGTCGTCATGCTCAGACATTGAATGGTGAAAAGGAAAGATTTTCAAAAAAAGTTGGAAGAGAAGCTGTAATGAACGAGATGCTTCAAAGAAAAGATGATCCTAACGTTGGTGGAGAAATTGGACAGAATGATGTTGATAATTTCGCCGCTCAATATTATTCATATTCGAAAGATGTTGAAGACTATAACGATACGGTAAAAAATTATAAGGCAACAACAAGTCAAGAAGATCAAGATGCTTTAAAGAATGAAGGAATATCTATTGAAGAAATTTCTAATGAAGGCGATTTTGGAAAATTGCATTCTCAATCTGGAGATTTAAATACACTTTCTACTTATGTTCAAGCTAGTATTAAAGATCAAGAGGCTGAAATTGAACAAATTGATAGAAATGTTCAATCATACGAAGTTCAATTGGAAGAACTTAATGCTCAAGAAAAAATTGCTAAGGCAGATGTTGAAGTTACACATGCTACGCAAGGAGGCCCTGCTCGTCCAAGCAGTATAAGCCAAGCTACTTCAACAGTAGGCCGTCGTAGTGGTGGACCAGGAAGTGGTATGGGCCCAATGGGTCCAATGGGTCCAGGCCCTGGTGGGCCAAGACCTTAAGATAAAAAGGGTGTGATACTAAATGAATAATGAATATTTAATACCGGCAAATTCAAAGAAAAGTTTACTTATATTTGGCCTGTTTAATGGCGTTGATTTAGCAATATTCTTAACTGGAATAGGAATATCATTCTTGTTAATGATGTTCCTTCCTGTTTCAGTTTTTTGGGTAGCAATTCTTGCAATAACACCAGGACTTATATGTAGCTTTCTTATTTTGCCTATTCCAAATTATCATAATGTAAGAACTGTAATAAAGAATGCTTGGATTTTTTATACAACTAGACAAAAATATGTATGGAAGGGTTGGTGTTTTGAACATGAAAAAACAGATAAAAAGTAGATATACTGATGTACCTGTTAAAAGTATTACTAACGGGGTTATAGTTCTAGATAGTAATGAAAAAGTAAGTGGTATAAAGATTATGCCCAGAAACATATTTATACTTGATCAAGATATGCAAAGTGCAATTATCGCAAATTTAAAAAACGCATATAATGCGATTGATTATGAATTTTGGATAGTAGTTGCTGATAGACCTGTAGATATAAATGTATATTTATCTCAATTACAATTATTATATAATCAAATCGGAGATACGAAAAAGAGAAAAATGATCTTGGAAGATATAAACAAAGCAAATATGTTTATGAGTAACAATGTTGTTGATACTGAATATTTTTTGTTATTTAAGCACAAAGATTCAGAAATTATACAAAAGAGAATTAGAACTTTGATAAACAATTTTGCGAGTGCAGGATTAACTGCATTTCAAACAAATAATGATGATTTAAGAATGATTCTTGATAATTTCTTAAATGGCGGACAGACTACTAATTTTGGGACGGTGTTAGCGTAATGGATATAAGAAGTCAAATAGCTCCTAAAGGGCTAGAATTTAAATCAAATGAATTTATTATAAGTGATAAATATGCTTGCATATTAACAATAATATCTTTCCCTAAATTTATTTATCCAGGTTATTTAAGCAGCTTGACTAGTATGTCTGGAATAAAGGTAGTTATAAAGCATATACCACTACCTTTTAGTAGTATTAGTAAAATGTTAAATAAAGAGTTAGCGGATTTAAAACAGAGATATCAAGAAGAAAAAGATAAAACTATTCAAGAACGTATTAGGCAAGACTATGAATCTCTTGAAATGTTTATTAGTGAGCTTGCGGCTAGCCAGTCCAAAATATTTGATTTTCAGATGCATGTTATGATTACTGCAAATACGCAAGAAGAGCTTGATATGAAAAAATTACAGGTAAAAAATTACTTATCTGCAATGGAGATGAGTGCTGTACCACTTAGGTTTGAACAGGATAAAGTATTAAAATCAATTTTACCTATTTATGGTAAGCAAGATATTGAAGATAGAATTGGTACGCCTATTCCATCTCCAACTATAGCAGCTATGTATCCTTTTATATTTGATAGTATCAAAGATCCAGGACTATCTACTTTACTTGGTATTGATTTTTCTGGAGGAGTTATTTTATTCAACCAATTTTTATATCAAATAAAGAAGGAACATAATAGAAATAATGCTAATATGATTATTTTGGGTACAAGTGGTAGTGGTAAATCTACAGCAGCCAAGTTGCTATTGAGGAGTAGCATTAGAAATAATTATCAAATAGTAGCAATCGACCCAGAAGGTGAGTTGGAAGAAATGACAAACTCTTTTGGAGGAGATTTTATAAGTCTTGGTAAAGGTGGCTCTTTTGGTATGATTAATCCACTTGAGGTAATCATAGATGCAGATGAAGAAGAAATGAGGCAAGGACTAGGATATACTGTACTTACTAGGACGCTTCAAACAATAAAGGCATTTTTGAAATACTATGATCCTAGTATCGAAGAAGATGTTGTTAATATGTTTAGCGAAGTTGTACAAGAAACATATAAAAGGTTTGGTATAGACTTTAATGTTGATTTTACTAAATTTAAATCTGAGGATTATCCGACTTTCAAGGATGTTTATGCAACTATAAAAGGTAGAATTTTGTCTATGCCTGAAAAGACTCAGGAAAAAGACGTACTTGAGCGATTAGAAATAAAGATAAGACCAATTGTTCGTGAACTTAAATATTATTTTGATGGTCATACAACAATAAAGCCTCAAAGTAATTTTATTGTATTTAATATAAGAGAACTGATGAATGCTGATAAAAATATAAGAAATGCGTTGTTCTTTAATGTCCTTAAATATGCGTGGGGATTAACATTAAATAGCTCTATTAATACAGTAATGATGGTTGATGAAGCACATGTATTACTAAGTGGTGGTAATACACTTGGTGCTGATTTCTTGGCTCAAATTCAAAGACGTGCTAGAAAGTATAATACTGGAACTATAATAATAACACAGCAACCAACAGACTTTAGTGATCCATCTGTAATAACTCAAGGAAAAGCTATATTTGATAATGCATCATATTATCTAGTTATGGGATTAAAAAAGCAAGCAGTAGACGATCTTGCTAAATTAATAGATCTTAATGATAATGAAAAAGAAAGTATAAAACAGTATAATCAAGGTGAGGCTTTGTTTGTATGTGGAAGCCGTAGAATGAGAATAAATGTTATTGTATCAGATGAAGAATTAGACTCATTTGGTAGCGGCGGTGGATTATAATTAGTGAGGTGATACCATGGATAATGATACACGTAATGAAAGACAGCAAGAAACAATTAGAAACAATGTTAATAATGCAAATAACATAAGAAATGCTGCTGCTGTTGCTCAGGCAACAGGAAACCCATATGCTGTAGCTGCTGGTAAGGCTATTCAAATGGCTGATAAAGTAAGTGGTGGCAGGTCATCAGATGCCTTAGGAAAAGTAATGACTAATGCTAATAAAATGGGCGGACTAAAGGGTAGAATGCTTCAAAAAGGATTAAATAAAATGAATGAAAGCGGAACCAGTGATAGAATAGCAAAAGCAGCAAATAAAAAGAACGGAACTAGTAATCTTGCTAAATTTAGTTCAAAAGGTAAAGGCAATTTAAAAAATCAATTACTTGATAGCACGACGAAAACAAAAGAAACTGAGGAACAGGCTTCTGATGGTGAAGGTCAGAATTTCAAAGCTTCTATAAAATTTGTAAAAATAGCTCTTATGGCATTAGCTCCGGTTTTTATTTTATGCATATTTTGCAGTTTGTTTATTGCTGCATTTAATACATACTTAAATGCAATTTCACTTGGACAAGCGGATAGTGTTAGCAGTTCTGATGCTGAGGAAAAAATTGGAAAAATGGATGATAGTGATAAAGATCAAAAGGTAGAGGATGAAGCTTTTATTGATTCATATGACAGCACAAATTATTACGTTTATGACAATAAGTCTATAGTTTTAATTGCTAAGAGAAGAAAGTATAATGAAGCTGATTTAAGTGAATTGAAGGATTTTTATTCAGGATTAGTAACTTATACTAAGAAATATGATGAAAATTTAGTATATGATTTTTTCTTTAAGTTATATGATGTTTATCATTATTATGAAAAAAATTATAGAGTAGAACTTGATATGCCTCTTTTGATGGCCACTTTAAATCAACAATCATCAGATAAAGCTATCGTATTTAGCTCTAATATAGTAGGCTATAATAGAGAAAATCAAGATGTATTTAAATATGATAGAGATTGGAGTTCGTATAAACCAAATAAAAAAGATAGTTCACATGATATAGAGATTTTAGCGCAACATATGGTATCACGTCAGTCAACTGAAACTTGTGTTGATAGTTCAGGAAAAGAAACACAGAAAAAGATTTTAAGAGATTCCGAAATAACTGGCGATGCTACTTTAGAATGTGCTGAAGGAGAAACTCACAGAACAACGACTCCAACCTATAAGGTTGACAATGAAAAATATAGAGAATTTTTAAAACAATTTATAGAAGAGAAGTATTATATAAATAGCTCTGACTCAAATTCGTCAGATTTAAATACTAGTTGTCCAACTTCGACACCATTTAAAAAATATGAATTAACAGAAGATCAACTAATGGTTTTGGCAGCTATTGGTTTGCGTGAGCAAGGAAGCATTAAAGGTGCAGCTGCGGAAGTATCATTAATGGCGAATTTATTTGAGTTAAGAGGAAGTAAATTTGGAAGCGGAAGTAATGGGTTATATAATTATGTAGTTAATTCTGGATGGTTTGGTAAAAATATTGAAAGCGTTAGTACTTCAGATGTAACTCCAGAATTATTGGATGCAGTAAGAAATGTACTAGTTAATGGTAAGAGAACTTTACCAGGATATATTGATGAACATGATTGTATTAATTGTACTAAAAATGGTGGAGATATAGAGTCTGTTACTAATAATGGAGAAGAAATTGATAAAACTGATAAATCTAAGTATATCCAACACCTTAGTAAAATTAAAAATGTTTATGGTTCTACTTATACATTCTTTGCATTCCCAGAAGAAAATAGCGATCCATTTGGATATCTTTCTGAAAAGAATAGAGAAAAAATAGGAGATCTGTATTATGACTTTGATACAGGTAATGCTAAGAGTTGCAGTTATAATTCAAGTGCTGGAACTGATCTTTCGTCAGCCTTTGTATCTCTTGCAGTTGACCAATTAAATGATCCATCTAAAGATGGTGGAGAAAAATATTGGAGATATATGGGATTTAATTATCGTGTTGCTTGGTGTGCAGCTTTTGTATCGTGGACTATAGAAAATACAAGTTATAATGGTCAAAGACTTAAAGATATTATTAAAGTGCAATCTGCAGTTGTACACGAATTTTTATATTTCTTTTATGAAAGCAATGATCCTAATGTAAACTTTTATTATAATGATAATTGTTCTCGCTTTAGTGGAAAAAATGGTTCTAGTAGTACTTATACTCCAAAAGAAGGAGATATATTATTTTTTGATTGGGATAATGCTTGGAATGGAAATTTACAAGTTAGGTTCAAGCCACATCATATAGGAATAGTTCAACGCGTTGAGGATGGAATGATAGTTACTATAGAAGGTAATACTGGCGATAAAGTCGGCGAAAATAGATTTGAATTAAATGATTGCCGAGTTATAGGATTTGGATCTTGGTATTAGGAGGTAGTATGAAAAAAAGAATAATAATGTTGGCTTCTGTAATACTTTTTATTACTGGATGTAGTAGTAAATATACACTTACAATATCAGACAAAGGCTTAGAAGAAAACATAGATCTTACTATTCCTAAAAGTTATATAAAAGAACAGACGGAGGAAGAGAAAAATGCAGATATAGCTCCTGATGATCAGATAACTCCTTTTATAGAAAATGATCAATATCCATTATATGGAAATAATCTTAATACTTATACTAAAAAGGTTAGTGAAACTGATGACTCCATAAATGTAAACTTAAACTATTTTTATAAGCCAAGTGAATTTTCTAATTCAAATACATTAAAGAAGTGCTTTGATAATTACGGATATAGTTATGAGAATGGGTATTATTTAAAAGCATCAGGAAAGTTTTATTGCTTATATTCTGATGAAATAGAAATAAACATAAAAACTAAAAATAAAGTAATAAAACATAATGCTGATAAAGTAAGTGGAAATGTTTATACTTGGTATATAAATGAAGACAATAAAAATAATATTGATATAGAAATAAAAACGTCTAAATCCAATATTACTGCAACTGTAATTACATATGGCTTTTTGGCACTTGCTGTTATTATGATAGTGGTTTTAGTTATTAAATTTTATCAAAAAAATAAAAAGGCAAATGAAATTTGATTTGAGGTGGAATAATATGAAAAGAACTTTTAGATATAATTTATTAATTTTTATATTATTTTTATCTTTTATAAATGTTGCCTTTGCATATGAATTTAAAGATGAAAAAAATAAAAGTAATGTAAATAGTATTATTTCTGAAATATATAGTAGCAAGGAAGAATATGAAGACTTAGCTGGAAGTTATGAAAATCAAGGCGATAGTGTAAATATTATTGGTGCCACATCTAATTCTTATTGGTGGCCAATAGGAAGTGTAGAAACTATTGAAAGCGATGGTAAGATATTTGCTAAAGGAGATCCAGAGACTACTTCTATATCTTCTAATTTTGGATATAGAAATAACCCAACTGGAAATGGTGTAAAGTTTCACTCTGGACTTGATATAGCGGGTGGCAGAGGTTTAAATGAAACTAACATTATCGCTGCAAAATCAGGAGTTGTAGTCTATCCTACTGCTGATGTAAAAAACGATTGTCCATATAATTCGGGTGCTTCTAGTTGTGGTGGAGGATATGGTAATTATGTAATAATTCAACATTCAGATGGTAATTATACTTTGTATGGTCATATGAATGAGGGAACAATACTTGTAACCGCTGGAGAAAGTGTTGAACAAGGACAAGTTATCGGGAAAATGGGTAGTAGTGGAAATTCTACTGGACCCCATTTGCATTTTGAAATCAGAGAAGGCCAAAATAGCTTTTCAGCTGCTGTAGATCCATTAACATATATTTCTGCTGATAATCCGAGAGAAATTTCAAGTGGATCTGGAGGTCAATTTATTGATTGGCTTGTTAGTTGGGAAGGACATACTCCAATAGTTGGTGATAATTATAGAGTAGTAGATATAGGTGATGGTGTTAGGACTGTAGGTAGTGGTGTTACTTTGGAATATAATAAGGATAAATTTGCAAAATATGGAATAGATGTTAGTGGATATCCTGTAGGTAGTGAAATTCCTATCTCCATAGTTGACCAAATAAAACTTGAAATTGTAGATGAGAAGCGCAGTTATGTCGAAGGAATTATTTCTAGCAATTCAATAACATTAGAAAGTAATCAAATAGATGCCTTAGTTTCTCAGATATATAATATTGGTAATATTAATGGATTTGTAGATAATTATAAGCGATATGGCAATACTGATGCATTTTATAATAATTGGTTTTTTAGAGCAATAATGCGAGGTACTAGATTTGAAGCTGGCTTGACTAGAAGAAGAAATTCAGAATGGGCTATGTTTCATAACGGTGAGTACATATTTAATGGGTAGGTGATATATTGAAAGATAAATCAAAACTAACAGCATTTATTTTAGTTATAGTGACTATAATTGTAGTTATTATATCTACAGTTACTCAAAAAGATGATAAAGATAAAAAAAATAATATACATATAGTAAAAAATTATAGTAATTTTTATACGGTTAATTCTTGTCTTTATAGAGTAACAACATATATTTCGTCTAAGGATACAGAGAGTTTGACTTTAACTTTAAGTGAAAATTACAAAAAAAAGAATAAGGTTACAACTAGTAATGTTTTAGAATTCTTTGATAATATAGGAAGTGATTATACTTTTGTATCTAAAAAAATGTATTATGAAATAATTGATAAAAATTTAACAAAGTATTATGTGTATGGTATTTTTGAAAAAAATCAGCTAATTGAAGACAAAGACATATCAAAAGTAGATACCAAAGATACTTACTTTATAGTTTATTTGAATTCATCAAGTAAAATATTTTCAATTGAACCTTATGATGGAAAAATATTCGATGGTGGTGATATAGATGAATAATAAAAATGTTAAATTAGTTATTTATATTGTATCTATTATGGTAATTTTCACTATAGTATTTATCGTACTAAATAATTTGTTGAAAAATAAAGAAAAAGGTTATGATGAATACTTAAAAAATTATAAAGTTAATGAGTATATACCTACATATGTATCAGATGAGGATATGGCTAAAATATATTTAAAAGACTATATTCATAATATGTTTTATGATATAGAGGCTGCCTATGATTCTTTAGATACAGAATATAAAAATAAAAAATTTGGTTCTTTAGATAATTATAAAAAATATGTATATTCACTTAATAATACATCATATGTTGTTTCAAGTTATTATAAAAAAGATAAAGACGGATATATATATTTTGGAGTATATGATACATTTGGAAACACTTATGTATTTAAAACAAAAGGAGTAATGCAGTATAGTGTATTTTTAGATGAAGAAACAGTAGAAATTTGGTGATAAAGTGAAATTAAGATTTAGGGCTGATTCAAAAGATGTAATAATATTTAGTATTTTTGCTTTTGCTTGGCTTTTAGTAGTTGCTTTTGCAGTTGTTAATGTATCAGAATTTTTGAATGGTAATTCTTTTACTTTCAACATTTTCTTAGCATTCACACCTGCTAATTTAGCGGCAACAATGGTTTTCTTTTTATTGGGTATAATAGCAGCATTTGCTGGTGTTAAGTCATATTTTTTAGAAAAGGAAGATGACGCTACAGGAATTGGATTGTCTATAGGTCAAAAGAAAGAAAAAAATTATGCACGTTGGGCTAAAGATAGTGAAATAGAAAAAGGTTTAGATGTAAAAGCAGTTGATCCTTTATCGCCTAAGGCTGATGCTGCTGGTATACCACTCAAGATGACTCCTAAGAAGGTATGGGTTGATAATGGTGGATACCACAACTTAGTTATAGGTTCTACAGGAGCCGGAAAAACTCAAACAACAGTTTTACCCATGGTAAATTTACTTGCTAAGCACGACGAATCAATGATAATTACCGATCCAAAAGGTGAAATATATGAAGGTACTTCTAATTACTTAAGAAGTTTAGGATATAATATTGTATTACTTAATTTCCGTGATCCACAACAAGGAAATGCTTGGAATCCTATGTATTTGCCTTACTCATTATATAAAGATGGCAATATAGATAAATCAGTAGAGTTACTTGAAGACTTAGCTGCAAATATACTTCACGATCCACAAGCAAAAGGTCAAGATCCTTTCTGGGAAAACACTTCAGCTGATTATTTTGCAGGTCTTGCTTGTGCATTATTTGAAGATGCAGCTCCAGATGAAATTAACTTAAATAGTATAAGTTTAATGACAACAATAGGTGAAGAAAAGCTTGCTAATACTACATATGTAAAAGATTATTTTAGTTATAAGGATCCGGGAGGCACTGCATATACTAAGGCTTCATCAACTTTGATGGCTCCAAGTGAAACTAAGGGAAGTATCTTGTCAGTATTTAAACAAAAAATTCAATTATTTGCTTCACGTGCTAATTTATCGGAAATGTTATCAAGTAATGATTTCGATATGAGAGATATTGGAAGAAAGAAGACAGCTGTTTTTATAGTTATTCAGGATGAAAAAACAACATATCATTCACTTGTTACAATATTTTTGAAACAATGCTACGAAACTTTAATTTCAGTTGCACAGGAATCTGGGGGAAAACTTCCACATAGAACAAACTTTATACTTGATGAGTTTGCCAATATGCCACCTCTTAAAGACGTTACAACGATGGTTACTGCTGCTCGTTCTAGAAATATAAGATTTACGTTTATAATTCAAAACTTTGCTCAGTTGTATGAGGTATATGGTAAAGAAAATGGAGAAACTATTAAAGGTAACTGTGGTAATATTGTTTACCTTATTAGTACTGAACTTTCTGCTCTTGAAGAAATAAGTAAAATGTGTGGCGAGGTCAAATCAAAGGAAAAAGAAAAAACTTCGTCAACCCCACTTGTTACTGTTAGTGATTTACAAAGACTTAGTCAATGGGAAACAATAATTTTGCGTCTTAGAACAATGCCTTTTAAAACAAAATTAACTCCAAATTATAAAATGAGTTGGGGACATAGTTTTCCTAAGGCTGCTTATCCAACCAGGGATAGAAAAGAAGTTAAAACATTTGATCTTAAATCTTATGTAAATAAAAAAAGAGAAGAAAAAATTAATAATATGTTAAATGGCGATGGTACATCAAATCCAACTGGTGGAGTTTCAAACACATTACCATCAAACAATTTTCCTTCTCCATTTACTTCAAGTCCATCATCAAATACTTTAGATTCATCAATACCTAAGGATAATAAGGCCACATCTAGTGACTTTAACGTTGATGATTTAGTCAAAAGGATAGATGCTAAGATAGCTGAATTGGAGGAAGAGGAAAGACAAGAAAAAGCTAAATTGGAAGCAGCTAAAGTTGAAGAAGTTCCAACAATTCCGATTGATAATTTTTCTACAATGACATTTACTGAGGAGAAAAGCACGTCTAGTACTCCTTCCTTAGAAAAATCTGATAATAAGATTACTGATGATCAATTTTTTGATGATTTCTTTAGCGAATAATAAACTATTTAACTTTATAACCATTTAGTATTCACATATAATATACTAGGGTGGTTATATGATTGAAAGTATTTCAGTGTCTGAACTTAAAAAACTTAGCAATATTAACATAATAGATATAAGAAATATGGAAAAGTATAATGATAAACACATGCCGGGTGCTATAAATATTTCATTAAATCAATTATTAATAAATCCAGAAAAATATTTACAAAGAAATTTGAAGTATTACATTTACTGCCAACGCGGTATGCAAAGTAGAAAATTAGTTCAAATATTAAAGAATAATGGATATAATGTAGTAAATATTATAGGTGGCTATGAGGCATGGGTATTAAGTGAATAAGATATTAATTTATCTTATTTTTTTTTATATTTTGTGATAAAATAATATTGGTGATAATATGGAATATGTAATATTAATTTTGTTAATTATAATACTTATGTTGATTGTTGTATTGATTTTTAAAAGAGGTAATGATAAGTATATATATGATAAGTTTAACAATTTGGAAGTGTCATTGGTAAAAGAAATAGGTGAATTTAAGTCTGATTTTACACGTAGTTTGAATGATGACTTTAATAATCAATCAGAAAGAATTGATAAAAGATTAGATTTAATGAATGTTAAAGTAAGCGAACGCCTGGATGAGAACTTTAAAAGAACAAATGAAACATTTTCTAATGTGTTAGAGAGACTATCAAAGATAGATGAGGCTCAGAAAAAAATAGATAATTTGTCAAATGACATTATATCTCTTCAAGGGGTTTTAACTGATAAAAAAACAAGAGGTATATATGGAGAAGTAAATTTGGAACATATTCTTTCTAATGTATTTGGCAAAAATAATAATAAAATTTATCAAATGCAATATACTTTTAGTAATGGAACGATTGCAGATTCAGTATTATTTGCACCAGAACCATTGGGTGTTATAGCAATCGACTCTAAATTTCCACTTGAACATTATCAAATGATGGTTGATAAAAAAAATTCTAGTGAGGTAAGAGCACAAGCTGAAAAATTATTTAAACTAGATATGAAAAAACATATAGATGCTATTAGCACAAAGTATATTATACCTGGAGTTACTAGCGATCAAGCAATATTATTTTTACCAGCTGAAGCAATATTTGCTGAGTTAAATGCATATCACACTGATTTACTAGAATATGCATATAAGAAGAGAGTTTGGATAACAAGTCCTACTACTTTGATAAGCACATTAACGACAATCCAAGTAATAATAAAAAATATAGAAAGAGATAAATTTGCTAAAGTAATTCATGGAGAACTAAGATTATTGGATGAAGAGTTTAAAAGATATAAAGACAGATGGGATAAACTTTATAGAAGTATTGAAACTGTAAGTAAGGATGTAAAAGATATACATACAACAACAGATAAGATTACTAAAAGATTTAATAGTATTAATCAGGTAGAAATGGGTGAATTAGATGATAAAGAAAATTAATATTATACTTATTTTGACGTCGATTTTAGGCAGTTTATATTTTGTATTTACTAGAGATAATAATATAGTATTAGTGTTAAAAGATTTATCAATTATAATAACAATAAATGCACTTTATATAATAAAAAAAATATTTAAAATTAATATCAGTGACGCAGTAATATTTATATATGTATTGTTTATATTTCTAGCTCATTTTCTAGGAGTTACTTGCGAACTTTATAATGCAATATATTGGTATGACAAGTTTACTCACTTTTTATCAGGTGTACTTACTAGTTTTGGTGCTATACTTTTACTTAAAAAGTTTAAGAAAACTGGTAATATAGCCTTTAGTATATTATTTATAATTGCTATATCATTAATGGTAGCATCACTTTGGGAAATATTTGAATATTTATCAAGTTTTTACTTAGGTGTTGATCCTCAGAAGGTAGTTCAGACTGGTGTTGCAGATACTATGGGCGATATTATAGTTGCTTTCTTGGGTTCTATACTTGTCTCAATAGGTTATCATTATGAGTATAAATATAATTGTGATTTATTAATAAGAAGATTTGTAAAACTAATATAAATAAAGTAAAAATGTTTACTTTGTTTATTTTTTTTTGTATAATTAACTTAAGAGTGATAACTAGGAGTGATAATATGAAAAAAATGGTTAAGTTTAAGTATTTTATATTTATATTTGCTGCATTTATTATATTTAATTCAAATGTATGTGCAACGACTACTAAAATGAAATACAAAAATGATAGTAATTATATCGTTGTAGATAAAAATGAAGTTTTAGTTCTTGATAATACTGTTCAGTATAATATTAAAGATTTTAAAATACATAGATCCAGCTGGAATGAAGTTGGATCATGGCAAACTGATATAGTATATTTATATACAGACATTGATGATCAAGTATTTAATGATCAAGAAAAGTGGTGGACCTCTCTTTATGTGTGTAAATCGATAGATTGGGTTATAAGTGGTCTCGGTGGGTCATTCCCTGAGGTAGGAGTTTATACAAGCTCTTTGTTAAGTAAATTTGCTCCAGATCACGATAGCTTTTTAAGTGTTCTTGGTGGTCAAACTTCTTCAAAATGCAAAACATATTCTATAGCAGGTGATGTAGAAAAAGACAATCTTGTATCATATTGTGGTCTTTATGAAGAGAGAGTAAGAAAAATAAAAAATCTTGCCGAGCACTATACTTCGACAAATAATGTCTCATATAAAAATGAGTATAAAAAAACACTAAATGAATTAAAAACAGCCTGTAATCAAGCTATGACAAGTGCTAGCTGGAATGATGCATGTGTTGTCAGATGTAGTAGTATATATCAAGAAACTATTGAATGGAATAAAATTTTTAATCCAACAAATTCGACAAACAATTGTGGATTTTCAGATAAATTACTTGCTTGGATATTAAATATAATAAAATGGGTTAAATATATACTTCCAGTTTTAGTAATTATATTGGGTATTATTGATTTTATTAAAGCAATAGGTGCAGATAAAGATGATGAAATGAAAAAGGCACAAGGTAGATTTGTCAAAAGATTAATTGCAGCAGCTTTAGTGTTCTTGGTTCCTCTAATAGTAGAATTTGTTCTTAAAAAATTTGGATTTAATTCAACTTGTGGTTTATTCTAATGAATATTCCACTTTTTCTTTACATTTTTTGTGATATATTTGAACTAAAATGAAAAAATATATTGAAAATACAATTCTACTTAAATTATAATATAATTGGAGGATAGCTATGGAAGAAAAAATATTAGACATATTAAATGAAAATGATGCTTTGACTGTTCACGAGATAGAAAGTTTGCTTGGATTTAAATCTGTAGATGAATTAAAAGAACTTTTAAAGGTACTTAATAATTTAGAAGATGAATTAAAAGTATACAGAACAAGAAAAGATAAATATATGTTATTTGAAAAAAGTAATTTGCGCGTTGGAAAACTACTTGCTAATAAAAAAGGATATGGCTTTGTTGATATAATAGGTGATGAGGATGTGTTTGTTTCTCAAGATAATCTTAATGGCGCTATAGATGGTGATAAGGTAATTGTAGAAATAACGTCTAAAAAGGGATTAAAGCTTGAAGGAAGAATTTTAAGAGTAGTTGAGAGGAAATTAAAACAATTTGTAGGTACTGTTTATTATAAGAACAATAAATGTAAAATAGACCTAGATGATAAGAAGATAAATTTAGATATTACTATAGATTCAGCTTACACTTTGGGAGCAGTTAGTGGACACAAAGTATTAGTAAGATTACTAAGAAGGATAGATAATCATAATTATACGGGTGCAATTGTTAAGATATTAGGCCATAAAGATGATCCTGGCGTTGATATATTAAGTATAGCTGCTAAGTATGAAATAGAAGATGAATTTCCAAGTGATGTAATAGAACAATTAAAGGATATACCTGATAGAGTTTTAGATAATGAATATGATGGTAGAACTGACTTAAGAGATCAAGTTATATTTACTATAGACGGTGATGATACTAAAGATATTGACGATGCTATTTCTATAGATAAACTTACCAATGGTAATTATAAATTAGGAGTACATATTGCTGATGTAAGCTACTATGTTAAAGAAAATACTCCTTTAGATAGTGAAGCGTATAAAAGAGGTACTAGTGTGTACTTAGCAAATACAGTAATACCTATGCTTCCACATCAATTATCCAATGGTATTTGTTCGCTTAATCCAAATGTTGATAGGTTAGCTATTAGTTGTGTTATGGAAATAAATTCTAAAGGCGACATAGTTGATTATGATATATTTGAAAGTGTTATTAAATCTAGAATACAAATGACTTATAAAAAGGTTAACAAAATATTGGAACAAAATGAAATACCTGATGGTTATGAACCATATGCTGATAAATTAAGACAAATGCAAGAATTAGCGCATATTTTAAGAGAAAATAAGGTTAGAAAAGGTTATATTGATTTTGAAATAGACGAGGCTAAAATAATAACTAATGAGTCTGGAGAAGCTGTTGATGTTGTTCTAAGAGAAAGAGGAACTGGAGAAAAATTAATTGAAGATTTTATGATAGCTGCAAATGAAACTGTTGCAACTCATATAACTTATATGAATTATCCGTTTATTTATCGTGTACACGGTGAACCAAATGAAGAAAAAATAAATAATTTCTTAAATTTTATAAATATTTTAGGCTATAGAGTTCATCGTCCTAGTAAAATAACTCCAAAATCAATGCAAATTCTTTTAGACGAATTAAAAGATGTAAAAGAATATTCTATTTTATCAAGTTTACTTTTAAGAAGTATGCAAAAGGCAATATATGATAAAAATAATATAGGACATTTTGGATTAGCAAGTAAGTGTTATACACATTTTACTTCTCCAATAAGAAGATATCCAGATACAACAGTACATAGATTACTTAGAACTTATTTATTTAATAAAAATATAGATTCTGATACTCTTAAGTATTGGGATCAAAAATTAATACCACTTGCTGAACATACTTCAGAAAGAGAAAGAGCTTCTGTTGAATGTGAACGTGAAGTTGATGATATGAAAATGGCTGAATATATGGAGAAGCATATCGGTGAAGAATACACTGGAATAGTTTCGGGTGTAGTTAGCTTTGGTATGTTTATTGAACTTCCAAATAAGATAGAAGGGTTAGTTAGAATTGACGATTTAACTGATGACTATTATAGATATGATGAGATGACTTTATCTTTAGTTGGTAATAAGAATAAAAGAGGGTATAGACTTGGAGATGAGGTTAAAGTTATAGTAGCATCTGCTAGTAAATTAAATCATACAATAGATTTTAAAATAAAAAAATAATTAAAAAGAATTAAAGTGTAGACTTTATTCTTTTTTTTATTTATAATTATATTGGTGACGATATGGTAAAAGCTAAGAACAAAAAGAGAAAATTAAAAAAAGGAGTTTTTGTTATATTTTTGATACTTATTGTTATTACTCTTTCAGTGGTAATAATTTTGAAAAATAAAAGTAAAAATAATGTAGAAAAAGATCCTAAAGTAGTTAATAAAGAAGAAAATGTTGACACAACTCCTAAAAAGAAAAAAATGTCCTTGATAGCTGTTGGTGATGTCTTGATACACGAAAGTGTGTATAAGGATGCTAAAGAAGGTAATACTTATAATTTTCATAAAATGTTTACTGAAGTAGAACCTATCATAAATAAATATGATTTGAAGTTTTGCAATCAAGAATCAACTATAGGTGGAACTGTTCTAGGAATTAGTGGATATCCTAGTTTTAACTCTCCAGATGAAATAGGTGATGAACTAGTTAGCTTAGGATTTAATCTTATTAGCTTAGCTAATAATCATGCTTTTGATAAAGGTGAAGATGCTATATTGTATTCAAATAGCTTTTGGAAAAGTAAGAATGTGGTAACAGCTGGCTCATACTCTAGCGATGAAGAGATGAATAATGTAAAAATATATGAACAAAATGGTATAAAATACGCATTCTTTGCTTATACGACTCTATCAAATAGGAAAGTTACTAAAGACTATTTAATTGATATGTATGATGCAGATAAAGTTTCAAGTGATATAGAAAAAGTAAAGGGTAAGGTTGACGTAATAATAGTGTCAATGCATTGGGGAGTGGAATACACTAATACTCCAACTGAAAGTCAAAGACAGATTGCTGAATACTTATCTAGTTTGGGCGTGAATTTAATTATTGGAACACATCCTCATGTTGTACAACCGGTAGAATATATAGGTAATACACTAGTAATATACTCTTTAGGAAATTTTATATCTAACCAATTATCTATAGGAATTAACCCTGGAATAGGTCTTATGGTGGGGATGGATATTGTAGTAAATGAAGATGGTACTGTCAGCTTTGATAATTTATATAAGGAACTTATTTTAGCATATGCTTTAAATAGTAAAAATTTTAAAGTTATTCCTTTTTCCAAACTTGATAATGATATGCTAAATGATTATAAAACTATAGAAGAAAAATATATGAAGATAGTTAATGGTAATTAGATTGTGGGTGTTTATATGAAAAAAAGAAAAATTAGAAAAAAAAGAGTAATCGGATTTATAGTATTTTTATTGATTATTGCTTCTTTATTTACTTGTTTGTTTTTGTATTTAAATCGAGATAAAGATAAAGGTAAAAATAGTAATGATGTTAAAAATGAACCTAAAGTTGATAACAAAGTAGAAGAGCCTAAGGAAAAGAGAATGTCTTTAGTAGCAGTAGGAGACGCTTTAATTCATAGTGGTGTTTATTATGACGCATCTCTTGGTAATGGTAATTATGATTTTAGTAAAATGTTTACCTATTTAAGTGAAGCTATTAAGGATTATGATTTAAAGTATTATAATCAAGAAACTATAATAGGTGGAAAAAATTTGGGAATATCAAATTATCCACGATTTAATTCTCCAGATGAAATAGGATCAGATCTTGTTAAAGCTGGATTTAATATGGTTAGTTTAGCTAATAATCATACGCTTGACATGGGTGAGCAAGGTATTTTATATTCTGTTTCTTTTTGGAGAAATCAAAATGTAATATTTAATGGTCAATCAGATTCATTTGAAGATAGAAATAATATAAGAATATATGAGCAAAATGGAATTAAATATGCCTTTTTAGCTTATACTGATACTACTAATGGATTAAATATACCTAGTGGTAAGGAATACTTACTTAATGTTTATTCAGATGCACAGGCAAAAAAGGATATAGAAAAAGTAAAAGGTAAAGTTGATGTAATTATAGTGTCAATGCATTGGGGAGAAGAATATACTCATACACCAACAAGTGTTCAAACAAGAGAAGCTGAGTATTTGTCAAGTCTTGGTGTAAATTTGATAATTGGATCCCATCCACATGTTATTCAACCAGTTGGATATGTAAATGATACACTTGTAATATATTCATTAGGAAATTTAATTTCTGCTCAGTTTACACTTGGACTTGATAAAATAATTGGACTTATGGTTGGTATGGATATTGTTGTTAAAGATAATAAGGTAACTTTTGAAAACGTAAAAAAAGAGCTTTTATATACTTATTGTACAAGTAATTATAAAAATTTCAGTGTAATTCCATTTTCAAAATTAACAGATGATGTTTTAAAGAATCACGAAAAGATAGAAGAAGAATATATGGCTATAGTAAATAGCGAGGTAAAGTATGATTGAGATGAAAAATAAAAAGGCTTATTATGATTATTTTATAGAAGATGAAATAGAAGCTGGAATAGTGCTTAAGGGGACTGAAATCAAATCTATAAGAGAAGGATCTGCTAATTTAAAAGATTGCTATGCAATAATAAGAAACAATGAAGTTTTCTTGTTAAATATGTATATTGCAAAGTATAATGATGGTGGAGTATTTAATCACGATGAAAGAAGAACAAGAAAATTGTTGCTTAATAAAAAAGAAATTTTAAAGCTTAGAGATAAAGTTAATATGTTAGGCTATACTTTAGTTCCTCTTAAACTTTATTTTAATAAAAACAAGGCCAAAATTTTACTTGGTGTAGCAAAGGGTAAGAAAAATTATGACAAAAGAGAATCTTTAAAACAAAAGGCTATAAAAAAAGATATTTTAGAGTCATTAAAGAATAAATAATACTTGCATTTTTAGTATATTTATTATATACTTAAATTGTGAAATGATAGCGGAGGGAGATGCTTATATATGAAAATAACGTCAGTCAGTGTTCACAAAAAATATGATGATGCAAAAATGAAAGGAATTGCTTCAGTATGCATAGATGATTGCTTTGTAGTACGTGATATTAGAATCATTGAAGGGCAAAATGGTTTATTTATAGCAATGCCAAGTAGAAAAAATGCCGAAGGTAAATATCACGATATAGCTCATCCAATTGATAAGGAAACAAGAAAAGCTTTTGAAGATGCTATATTTGAAGAATATAATAAAGTAGAAGAAGAATAGAAACTCAATTTTTTGAGTTTTTTTCATAAATAAATATATTATGAATATGATTTATTAGGTGATTCTTATGGACAAGGATGTAATTACTTCTAATCATAATATAAACATAACTCAAAGAAAAAATATTAGTATTTCTGGAGTAAAAAAGATAGAAAATTTTGATGATTCAGAATTTATGTTAGAAACAAATATGGGATTTATTGTTATAAAGGGATCTAGTCTTGAAATAGTAAAGCTTGATACTTATCAAGGTGATGTATCTATAAAAGGAAAAATAGATAGTTTGTCGTATTTACAAAATTCAAAAAAAGCAGAAAAATCAGAGGGAATTTTTTCCAAGTTATTTAAATGATAGAACTTTCTGTACAAATTAAACTTATTGTTTTTTCTTTTATATTTGGATTTCTTTTTTCATTTACTTTAGAGTATTTTAATAAGCTAACCTTTAAATTAAATTCTGCATTAAAAGTTATACTTTCTTTCTTTTTTATACTTGTAGCAACTTTTATTTATTTTGTCGGTATAAAAAAAATAGCAAATGCTATATTTCACATATATTCAATTATAAGTATAGTACTAGGTTTTTCTCTTTATGACCTTATAATGATGGCAATTGCAAAACCAAATGATAGATGATATAATGTTTATGGTGATAGTATGGCTAAAAGGAGAATGTCTAAGGCTTTAAAATATCGTTTAAGTTTAATAGGAACTGCTTGTATTTTTGTAATAATATATTCTTTTTTTAGCTTAGCTTATAATGTATATACAATATACGATTTAAATAAGGAAAAAAATACTTTAAATAAATCATATATAGACTTACAAGAGCAGGCTGTAGAATTAAAAAATGATATAGAAAAGCTAAATAATAAAGATTATTTAGCTAATTATGCAAGAGAGAAATATTTATATTCAAAAAAAGGAGAATATATATTAAAATTAACAGATGATGTTAAAGAAGAACAGAACAATATAGATAATGAAATAAATAAAAAATATATAATATTATTTCTTAGTTTTATTATGATGATTGTATTTATATATATTTTATCTAAGGGCAAGCATAAACAAAAAAAGTAATAAAAAAGGAACCTTTATAATCTAACATGAATTAGTCAACAAAAAGTAGACACTAAAAAAGAATTTTTAGAACCCTAGTTCAGTTTTATACTGAATTGGGGTTTTATAA
>OIYG01000183.1_pt1 | contig 68832 bp, 74 predicted proteins | sample 1587861 | NCBI WGS metagenome assembly OIYG01 (sample SAMN03283272) | human gut metagenome | biome: human-associated habitat; material: feces | host: Homo sapiens | place: Peru | collected 2012
AGAATTTAATTCATTATTTATTTGATTTATTTTATATAAACTAAATCCTAAAACTACTAATAACAAAAACAATAAAAATATTTTTATTTGCTTCATAATATTATTTTTTCAAACCCTCCTCTTCTATAATAAAATAAAAAGGATTAGTATTCATCATACTAACCCAATATCATTTTTCAATTATTTATTAACTGTTTCTTTTAAATCTTTACCAACTTTAAAAGATACTGCTTTACAAGCATCAACATTAATTGTTTCACCAGTTCTAGGATTTCTGCAAGTTCTTGCTGCTCTTTCAGATACTTTGAATGTACCAAATCCAGCTACTGCTACATCATTACCTTTACCTAATTCTTCTTTGAACAATTCAAAAGTTCCTTCGTAAACTCTAGCAACGTCTGCTTTAGTTAAACCAGTTTTTTCTGCTAACGCTTCAATAATTTCAGCTTTTTTCATTTATATTCACCTCCTGTATTTTCTATTAAATTAATTATACCACATAATTCAACAAAATTATTATTTTTCAAATGAATCTTGTTCTTTTTCTTTTTGAATATCTTTCTCTTTTTTTGATATATCCTCTTTAATTCTTTCCTCTTTATCATGATCTTCTTTGATTCTTTGAATTTCTTCTTTAACATAATCATCAAATATTTCATCTTGTGAATGAATTAAATCATATACCCTAAATATTTCTGCATCTGATATGCTATTAATATCCTTATCCATAAATTCATAAATTGCCAGTGCTGTTTCAATTTCATAAACATTTTTATTATTAAACATAATTAATAAACTTTTTATATAATCTGTATTCATTTTTTCTCCTTTCTTTTAATTAAAATAAAAAGAGCATTTCTGCTCGTAAAATTGTAATTTGCTTATTAGAAAGAAATTATTATTTAAAGTTAAAATAAGATGTATTATAATCTAATTTTATGCCTTTTAATTCTGCCATTTCTTCAATGGTTACAAAAGCATAACCTTCTTTTTCAAGTTCCTCCATTGCTAATAATGCTCCCTCAACCGATTCTATATAAATATCATGTAGTAATATAATTGAACCATCATTGGCATTTTTTAAAATCTCTTCTTTTATCAAATTTCGATCTTTTAATTTCCAGTCAAGAGTATCTACATTCCAAAGAATAGTATGCATTAAGATTAAACTTTTCATATGTGAATCTATATTTCCATAAGGTGGTCTTAATAATGTAGGCTCGACTCCTATGACTTTTTTAATTTCCAATTTACTCTCATTTACTTCTGCTAAAAAATCATTTTCATTAAGCAATTTTAAATTTTTATGATTTTGTGTATGCGTTCCTATCTGATTTCCCTCTTGATATGCTCTTTTTAATATTTCTTGGTTATAAGAAACTCTATTCCCTAATACAAAGAAAGTAGCTTTTGCATCATATTGAGCCATACCATCTAAAAGACGCTTTGTAGTTTTTGTATTTGGTCCATCATCAAAAGTAAATGCAACTAATTTTTTATCTTTATATTTCTCTATATCTCTTTTTTCTAGTTGAGTTTCATTTAGCGTATCTTTTTCAATATCTTCATTTTGATATTTCTCTTTTAATAATTGGTTTATATCTTTAAATACAAGTGTAATCTTAATTTCTCCATTTGCCCAACTAGTAATTTGATATGGTGGAAAAATTATGGTTAGTCCATCTGTATTTATATAAAAATGTTCATAGTTTTCTTTACTTGGATTCATACCTTCTTCTAACCATTCTTTATCAAAGGTAAAATCATTTTCTTCAGCATATTTCAATAATTCATGTTTTACAATCAATGATAGTTCAGAAAAAGATTCATTATCTTTAATTATATCAACTATGCTTACCTGTCTTTTTTCTTTCTTATTATATATATAAGTTTTATCCTGTCTTACATAATGAGCTCCACCAGTATAAGAATATGTAACAATATTTACAGATACTAAATCTTTATATTCTACATTTTGTGCATTTAAGATAAAGTCATATTTAGATGTCATAACATCTTTAGAGTCCTCTACAGTTTTTATAAATTGACTTTTTTGTTCATCAATATATTTTTTTATATCTTTATCTAATACTTTTATACCTGTCTCATCATAATCCACTTTTAAATCATAATTATCTGTTGTTACAATCAAATGGCTTTCTTCAATTTCTTTTATACCTATTTTCCTTTTTATTGTTGGTATTATAAATAATATACTAATAATCAAAATACTAAATAATATAAATAAATATTTCCATATTTTTTTAATTTTTCTTTTTTTCATTTACTGCACCTCAATTAATAATTTATCCTTTTATTATTCACTTACAAATTGTAATTTAGCGAATAGTAACTTAATTTTCTTTTTTATTAAACATATGGCGTACTTTATCTATTCGATTATTTGGTCTACGTGATTGAATAACTGGTTCACAAGTAGCAATTTGATAATCTTTTAATTCTGTCAAAAAAACTGCTTGCCCATTTGTATATAGAGTTAAAGTATTACGATATTCATTAATACAACGTACAGGAATATGTCCTGTAAAAATAATTTCATCATTTTTTGATTGACTAGTTTCAATTATTGCACAATGTTTTTGTGCATCATTATATGCACGAGAAAGGTATCCCTGTGGTGTAAAAAGTATAAACGAAAGATATGGCTCTAATAATTGCGTTCCCGCTTTTTTCAATGTTTGTTCAAGTACAATTGGGGCAAGAAAACGAAAATCCGAGGGAGTACTAACAGGGCTATAATAAACACCATATTCAAAACATATTTTACAATCTGTTACTTCCCAGCCATACAAACCTTGCTCCAGTCCATAATTAATACCTTCTCTTACTGCATTTTGGAAACTTTGATTTAAATAACCGAGTGAAACTTTGCTTTCGTACTGTATTCCACTGCCAATTGGAAGTGGAGTTATTGATAATCCAATTGATGCCCAAAATGGATTTGGTGGTACTTCAATATGAATAGTATAATCTGCCTTTTGTAATGGCTTTTCCAAATAAATTACGGTTGGATCTTCGATTCTTATGTTTATGTGATATTTTTCAATCAACAGAGAACAGATAACTTCTAACTGCACTGTTCCTAAAAAAGAAATGACGATTTCATGTGTTATCGTATCAACACAATAACGTAAAAGAGGATCAGTATCTGCAATTTCTGTAAGAGCATCCAATAATTTTTCTCTCTCTTCTATTTTTATCGGTTCAATTCTTGTTCGTAGCATTGGTACAGGCTTGTCATTCCATACATTGCATGGCAAAATCTTTTCATTTCCTATAATATCGTTCAATCTTAATGTATTGTTAGGTATTATAAAAATATCTCCAGAACAAACTATTTCTGTCTGTATCATTTCTCCATTTGAAGGAATATATATTTCTGTAAGTTTCACTTTCTTTTTTTCTGACAATACAATTGTATCTCGTAAGTGTAATGTTCCACTGTAAAGACGCAAATAAACTAATCTTTGCTTATGGTCTGTATATTCAATTTTAAAAACTCTTCCACATAGTTCTGAATAATTCTTATTCATTTCAGGACAAAAAAGATTTGAAATAGCTTCAATGAGTTGTTGAGTTCCTATATTATTTTTAGCACTTCCATGGTATATAGGAAACAACGAACCTTTTTTAACACACCTATATTCTTCCTGCGTTAATTCCTGTATAGTCAATTTTTCTCCTGCAATATATTTTTTTAAAAGTTTATCATTTTTGGAAATTACAGGATCCCATTCATCTAAATCAATGATATTTTTAATTGATATTTCTGGAGTTAATGTTACATTTTGCATAACAATAATATCATTTGAAAGTTTTTCTTTGATATTTTGATAAATATTATTTAAGTTAATTCCATACTGATCTATTTTATTTATAAAAATAATTGTTGGTATATTCATTTTTTGAAGTGCATGGAATAGTATTCTTGTTTGTGCTTGTACACCATCTTTAGCAGAAATTACTAAAATAGCTCCATCAAGAACAGATAAGGAACGATACACTTCTGTTATAAAATCTGTATGTCCAGGAGTATCTACAATATTGATTTTGTAGTCATTCCAATTAAAAGAAGTAACTGCTGCCTGAATTGTGATTCCACGCTGACGTTCTAAAAACATAGTATCTGTCCTTGTTGTTCCCTTATCTACACTGCCTAATTCTAAAATCGCTCCACTTGTATAAAGCAGACTTTCCGTTAAAGTCGTCTTTCCTGCATCTACATGAGCAAGAATACCAATGTTGATTATTTTCATTGAATTTCCCTCCCTACAAATTTATCTTTTAACTTAAAATCAATATTTGCTAATTTTGTCCTTTTAAACTATTCTCAAAATCAATTATCCACTTTTCTAATGTTTCTACTAATGCTAATTGTTGTTTGAACATTTGTTTTCCAACATTAGGAATATGTTGTCTATGAGATTGTCTTTCATTTAGCAATTCTTTTAATTCTAATATCTTTGATTTTATATTAGAAACAAGAATCTTTTTTTGTTCTTCATCTACTAAATCTAAATTCGTGATAATAACATTAAAATCCAAATATAGACTAACATCAGAATTTGAAATATCATTCATAAGTTTATTAAAATAATCATTACCTTTGTCAGTAATAGTATATACTGCTTTATCTGGCATATTTCCCTCTTTCTCTTTATGGCTAACAATATATTCTTTTGATTCTAATTGTAATACTTTCTTATAAATAGACTGTTCACTAATTCTTACCCATCTTGGTATATTACGATATTCTATATTTTTTTTAATATCATAAGCACTTTGTGATTTTTGTTTAATAAGTCCTAATAATACCAAATCTATATTTGACATAATCTCTACTCCTTACTTAATATAATCTGTAACGCCAAGTCTATTTCCAAATGGATCTTCAAACTCGACTGCATTACCAGTTCCAATTTTAAAAGGCTCACTCAAAAATTTTATACCATTATTCAACATTTCTTTATAGAAGATTGCAACATCTTCTACTTCAAACCATATTGTAGGCTTTAAATTCTCAAATTTATTTTTGTCTTTTAAAATTATTGCAGGTTCTTCATTTCCAATATTATAAGCAACCATTCCCTTATCAGAGAAATCAAATTTCTTTCTTAACCTCAATATTTCCTCATAATATCTTTTTGCTTCTTCCATATTATCTACAGGAAGAAAATAGTTGTCATAATTTTTCATATATTTAACAATTTCCTTTTTACTACAAACTATACTACTATATTTTATAGTAGTTATTGTTAAAAGTCAATATATAATAAAAAAATAATTGCATTTAATTCGTTTATGTTTCTTGCAAAAAAATAGATTAGTTGCACTGAACTAATCTATTTGTATAACTGCTTGTCGTACAAAAAAGACTGTCATTACTGACAATCTTTTCGGTAAATTACTATAAATCAATAACTATAAAATTGTAATTTCTTATTCTAATTCTTTTTTATGATTTAAGTGTATTCCTATATGTCCTATTCCTAATACTATTGTTGATATAATAAGAAATATATTTCTACCATATATACCTAGTAACAGAAATGCAACTACTGGCAAAGTAGCTCCTGCAACTGGTATTCCTAACAAGCTACTATACATATCTTTCATTGTTTTATTACTTTTAAAATATCTTATCCAATATATTTCGTATAAAATCATTATAATAAAGGCAATTAACAATATACTAGACCAGTTTGATATTTTATTTATATTAAAATCACTAAATATCAATGACAGACAGGTTACTAGCATTTCTCCAAGCCACTCCAATAGTAGTAATACTTTATTTTCATTTTTTACATATTTATCATAGCCTTTAGGCTTATTTTTACTCCATATAATATTTGGTAACATCAACATTAGTAAAAATATTAAACCTATATATGAAAATCCAAAGTGAATATTCATTAACTCATCTCACTTCCATATTGTAATTTGTTATTTAATCGGAATATAGATCTCAATAACAGAATCTTCTCTATTCCAATGAAATTTATAATCATATTTTTCAAAATAAACAAATTGCCTATTTTCTACTAAAATATTATTTTTAGGTATTATTTCTTTATAAACATAATTGATAGTATCTTTTAGTTTATTCATATTACCAATATGTTCTACCCTTAAATATTTACTTTTCAAAATTATCTTTTCTGTAAAATCATTTGGTACAAAATCTTTTTTAGGAATAGATATATAATAAAATATCTTATTTTCTATTTTTTCAATAAAAGCATATTTACACCAATTACTTCCTAAATATAACTTATTATTTCTTAATTTACTATTAAATATTTTCCAATGGTTTTGTGCTAATTTTACATTATTACTTAATGATTTTGATAATTCATACCTTATTCCTATTACATTAAATTCTTCTAATTCTATTATTTGATAATCCATCTATTTTACCTCTTTAATTTGTGTGCTGTTATAATTGTATAACTATATGAATTGATTGTTATTTTTATATTATCAATTTCACAATACCAATTTTTACCCTGTTTATAGATGTTACAATTTTTATCTAAAACTTTATTCTTACAATACTCAACAACATCATCAGTATCTAATTTAAGATTTTTCTTAATTCTATCAATACCCATTTCGGTAGTGTGAACTTTATCTATATTATTAAATAATACTTGTTTATCTTCCATAAATATCTCCTCTACAAATTACTATTTGTCTTTCAGCTTCTATCATATCATTTTATTTATTTAAAATATTGAAATGTTGGTTAATTTTAATAAAATCATGTTATACTAATTTTAGTTAGTAGTTATTACTACCTATAATTTATTGCTTATAATGGTTGTTATACTAGAACCATAAGGGCACCATTGGTTGATTTGTTCGAATTACTCGAACTTTGATATATAGAATCAATTAGGATGATTGATTTTTTTGTTTTATAAGAAAAAAATCATAGAAATGTGGTACTATGATTAAGTATAAAAAAATTAAAGATTGAAGGAACTTAGTAAAGAAAAAGATGATTTTGATTTAGAAATTTAACGTTTTTTTAATAATAATAGTAAAGATATGGTATAATTTTTTGTAGGAGGAGAATTATGGAAAATATAGAAAATAAAGACTTAGTGGTAAACCTTAAAAAAGGTGAATATCTTAATCATGGTGATAGATATTTTGTAACATTTAATTATGGCTCTGAAGAACAACAAAGAAAAATGTATGAATTATTTGAAAAAATATTACTTAATAGTTATGGCTCAAATTCACAAAGATTCAATGAAGGTAAAGATTATATAATCCCTTATTTTGTAGATGAATTTGAACAAAGGACTTCGCAAAATACTGGTAAAATTGGTGGAGCAAGTATCCCTGAAGATTTGTTGGCAGAATTTATTAGGAGATTTGTAGAAGTAGATAAAGCAACTGTAAATATTGGTGAACAAAAGATAAACGGAAAATTTGACTATGATCAATTTAATGAGATTATTCAATCAATTGGAACAAATAAACATATATAATTTTGAAATGGTATTCTCATTTCTTTTTGTTTGTGTTATTTATACTATGTGGAAAAATATAATGACTTATGTGTATTTATATGATGAAGTGTGTGATAAATAATATTTAATGAAAATTATATGAGTTGTATTTAAAAATTATTTTAATATTAAAGAAACAATATAATAAACGATAGCTTAAAGTTTAAAGTTATCGTTTTTTTGTATAAATATTTATTTATGTTTACATAATATATTTGGAGGGATAAATATGAATGAAATGATGGAAGTTCCAATAGATGTTATTACATCAAAAGATTTGGATTATTTAAGTGATATGTTTCAATGGAATTATAGTGCTTATAAAAGTGTTTGTAATGATGTTGAATATATTAATGATAAGGAAATTAGTGATTTGTTTAATAGGATAGAGGAAATGTTTGATGATAATTTAAATTTAGTCCTTAAAATTATTAATAATCCTGGAGGTGATATTGATGAGTAAGATATGTAATACTAAGGTTCCTGTTAGTGATGGAATAGAACTTAATGATAAAGACTATTGTGTATGTTTATTATCTAAGTTAAAGGATATTGAAAAGAATTATGTTATTGCGATGACTGAAGCTAGTAATGAATGGTTATATTCTATATATAAGGATAGTTTTATAGAGATTGCTGATATGCAGCGAGAATTGTATTTATTAATGTTTAGAAAAGGTTGGTATGTCCTTGAAAATACTACTCAAACTAAGCTTGATGAGAAGTATAAAATGTTAAGTAGTGAGTATGATTCATTGGGTGTAAATTAGGGTTATTTTGACTTTTTAGTTTGAATGTGCTAGAATAAGTGGCATTCAGGGAGGAATATATATTATGAAAACAATTGATGGGTCGTCGAAAATACGATTTGTAGTTTTGATGGCATTATCATTTATTATGATAATTTTATGTTACATATATCATAATTATTCAGTTTATAAGAGTATTAAAGTAGTTGTTGATGATACTGCAGCTATTGAATATGGAAGTGCTAATTATGATATAAAGAATATTTTAAAAGAGGTTGAAGGTGAAGTTGTATCGGTAAAAAAAGATATTGATACAAATGTGCTTGGTGAACAAGAAGTGATTCTTGAGGTAAAAAAGAATAATATAATTAAGGATGTTCCTATAGTAGTGTCTGTTGTGGATACTGTTGCACCTATAATTAAAATTAATAATGATAGTATTTCTATTACTGAAGGGGAGAATTTTGATGTTCTTTCTAATATTACTTCAGTAAGTGATGCTATTGATGGAGATTTATCTTATTTAGAAAACAATGATGATAATGAAACTAATTTTTATACATATAGTAGTGATGACTTAAGTTCAGTTGGAGAACATGAGGTTACTATTAAAGCAGTTGATAAAGCTGGTAATGTTTCTACATCTACATTTACTGTTAATGTTGAGGCAAAACCTGTAGTTGTTCAAAGAGTAAGTTATGATGCTCCTTTAAATGCTTCTGGAAATGATATAGCTAGTATTGCTTATAGATATATTGGTTATCCATATGTTTCTGGGGCTAATGGTCCATATGCATTTGATTGTAGTGGATTTGTTCAATATGTTTATTCATTAGCTGGTATTTCTGTTAGTAGAAGTACTTCTACTCAATTAGTTGAGGGTACTGCTGTTAGCTATGAGAATGCTCAACCGGGAGATATTTTAAGTTGGGGATATGTTGATGGTGCTGCTACTCATTCGGCTATATATGTTGGTAATGGACAAATGATTCATGCTACTAATCCTAGACAAGGAGTATTATTAAGTGATGTTGCTGCTTGGACGAGAGGATCAGGTACTCATGTAATATCTGTAAGAAGAATTGGATAATTTCAATTCTTTTTTTGTATAATTTTTTATTTATTGTTAATACTATTGATAGGAGGTTATATATGGAAACATTAGAAAAAATATTATTAGTAATTACAATTATTGGAGCTATTAATTGGGGATTAATTGGTTTATTTGATTTGGATTTAGTAGCAAAAATTTTTGGAGATTTTAGTTTTCTTAGCAGATGCATTTATACAATAGTTGGAGTGTGTGGATTAATTAATATTGGTATATTGCTTGGACATATTGAATTTAAAAATGATTAAGACTAAAAAAATATTTTATTTTTTTGATAATTACTTTTAAAAGACTATTATTTGGTCTTTTTTTTTCTACTTATTTATGGTATGTTAAGAGTAGTTAGGGGGCCTTATGATGAAAGACTATATAAATAAAGTTTTATTAAAACTAAAAGTAAAAAAATCTCTTTCTTTAGATGAAATTATATCTAAAGTTGATGAACTAATTAAGGAGGAAAATCCATCTTATATTATGAGTAAAAATGATATTGAAGAGATATCTAATATAATTAATGGTGGAATTGACATTGATTATTTTAAAACTCCTAATGATAAGTACAAATTAATGAGTAAAACTTCTTTTAGAAATGGGAGATTTATTAGTGATAAGAATGGTAACGGACATGTAGATGTTTTTACTTCATATATGAAGGATGGGGAACCGGTTGTTGTTAAGAATAGTTATTATATTGATAAAGAATTGGCAAGTGGTTCTATTGATGGAGATGTTGTATTGATTGAAGACATTTCCTCAAATGGTAAAAATACAAGAAAAGATGGTAGGATACCTGCAAAAGTATCTAAGATTGTAAAAAGGAATCCTATTAGTAAAATTTTAGGTGAAGTTTGTAAGAATGGTAATTGTTATTATGTTAGACCTGCAGATAAAAAATTACAATGGCTTTATATTTCTTTACCTGGAGAGGCTATAGAATGTCAAAGGGTAGAAGTTGAGGTTGAAGAATCTGGAAAAAACTTTTATATTGGAAAAATTTTACGTGTTTTTGGACATAAAGATGATCCTGATGAAGATGTTCTTTGGGAAGCTGCTAAGTATGGAATTGATGATCATTTTAGTGAGGAATCTTTAGAACAAGTTAATCATACTCCTAGAGTTGTGAGAGATGTTGATAAGGTAGGTAGAGAAGATTTAACAGATTGGGAAATATTTACTATTGATGGTGCTGATACTAAAGATGTTGATGATGCTTTATCTTGTAGAATTTTGCCAAATGGTAATTATCAAATTGGTGTTCATATTGCGGATGTTTCTTATTATGTATCTGTTGGTTCTCCGCTTGATAAAGATGCATATAGAAAAGGTACAAGTAATTATTTAGTTGGTAAAGTAATTCCTATGTTACCACACGAATTATCAAATGGAATTTGTTCTTTGAATCCAAATGTTGAAAGATTGGCAATGTCTTGTATTATGGAGGTTACTCCTAATGGTAAAGTTGTTAAATCAAGAATTTCACCAACTATAATTAAGTCAAGACTTAAAATGACATATGATAAGGTTAATGATATTTTGAAAAATGGAGTTGTTGATTCTCAATATGTTGATCATGCTGATACTTTAAGAAATTTAAATAAGTTAGCATTGGTTTTACGAAAGAATAGAATATTAAGAGGAGCAACTGAATATGATAGGCCTGAATTGAAGGTAGTTTTAGATGATTCTGGTAAAGTTTGTGACTTTAGTATGAGAATTCAAGATGTAGGAGAAAATTTAATTGAGGAATATATGTTACTTGCAAATGAAACAGTCGATAAATATGTTGTAAATCATGGATATCCATGTTTACATAGAGTTCATGATAAACCTAATGCTGAAAAACTAGATGAGTTATTACAGTTTTTAGGAGCAATTAATTATTCGTTTATGGATGGTTATAGTGTTTGTGGTGAAGATATTGTAGAAAATAGAAAATATATGCAAGAACTTATTGAGCATGTAAGCAATGCTGGGTCATTATCTGGGCTTTTAATTCTTGATACAATAAAATGCAATTCACGTGCAAAATATAGTCCTAATAATATTGGACATTATGGATTAGCAAAGGATAATTATTGCCATTTTACATCACCTATTAGAAGATATCCAGATTTAACTGTACATAGAATTATAAAAGATATTCAAGCTGGAAAAGGTAAGAAAGGTTCAGATAATTGGGCTGTTCGTCTTCCAGAAATTGGAGAGAGAACTTCAAGGCTTGAAAAGAATGCTGATGATTGTGAAGAAGCAACTCTTAAAATGAAGTGTTGTGAATATATGGAAGATCATATTGGTGATGAATATGAATGTACAATTATCTCTATTGCCGATAATGGTATGACTGTTGAACTTGATAATACTATAGAAGGATATGTTAGAATAAAGGATTTAAAGGGCGAGTATTGTTCTAATCCTGAACAACATTCTATGGTATCTATGGAAGGGTTTGAAGATTATTATATTGGTGATAGATTAAAAGTTAAAGTATTACGTGCGTCTAAAGAGGATAAAAAAATTAATTTTGGAGTAATAGAAAAAATTAGTGAAAATAAACCTAAAGGTGCTGATTTAGGAAATAGAGATTTTAAGTTGCTTACTAAAATGAAAAGAGCTAATGAGTTTTATAAAAAATAGCTCTTTTTTTCTTGAAAAATTTGATTAGTTGTGTTGATAAATTATTTATATAATGTTATTATATTAGTACAGGTATAGGGTTTGAAAATATATTATTTACTAATATATTTTTTGTGTACTTGAAGGATAAAGGGAGATGAAGAGATGGTTATAACTCTATCTGATATATTGACTGTAATTAGGAAAATTATAGATATTTCTTTGGTATGGTTAATATTTTATTTTATTTTAAAAAATATAAAAAACAATGTTAAGTTATCTTTAATTTTTAAGGGACTTTTATTTATAATAATTTTGAAGGTTATTAGTAGTTGGTTGAGTTTAATTACTGTTGGATATTTACTTGATTATATTATCCAATGGGGACCTATTGCGATTATTGTTATTTTTCAACCTGAAATTAGAACAATTCTTGAACAGTTAGGACGTAATCAATTGTTGGGAAGACACAAAACTTTAACTGTTGATGAAAGAGAGCATTTAGTTTATGAACTTGTTAGTGCGATTGATTATTTAAGAAAAGAAAGAATTGGAGCTTTGATTGTTCTTGAACGTGATATTAGTTTAGGAAATTATATTGATAAAGCAAAAAAATTGTATGCTGATTTATCAAGCGATTTGTTAATTGCAATTTTTTATGAGGGAAATCCATTACATGATGGTGGTGTTATTATTCAAGGTGATAGAATAACTTGTGCTGGAGCCGTTTTCCCTACTAGTAGTAGTCCTAAGTTAAATAGAAGACTTGGAACAAGACATAGAGCGGCTCTTGGTTTATCTGAGGAAACTGATGCAATTTGTATTGTGGTTTCTGAGGAAACTGGTAGAGTTTCAATAGCATTAAAGGGAGAAATGTTATATAACTTGACACTTGATGATGTAAGAATGATGTTAATTGACGAATTAAAACCTAAACAAGATTTGGATTATAATGAAGATGATGAAGACAATGTAGATGAGGAAGAGATATATGAAAAAGATAGGTAATAGTATTGGAAGAATTTTTCGTCATATTGGATTATTCTTTGATAAGTGGTTAATAACACCAATAACAAAATTAATATTGAAATTGATGGAATTAGGAAAAGAAAGTGCTAAATCGCTTAATAGACTTTCTAATAAAAAATCAACATTACTTGTATTTAGTTTAATTTTGGCATTTGGTATGTTTATTTTAATAGATAGAGAATCAAGTGTTATGATTGATCAGTATGCAGAAATATTATATGATCAACCAGTTACTGCTGTTTATAATGAAGAATTATATGTTGTTGAGGGCTTACCTAAGGCTGTTGATATAACTTTAATTGGTCAAAGAAGACATATATTTTTGGCAAAGCAATCTCCATCTAAGGGAGTGTCAGTTGATTTAACAGGTTTAAAGCCAGGAAACCATAAGGTTACATTAAAATATACGCAAAGATTAAAATCTCTTGATTATAAACTTGATCCATCTACGGTAACAGTTACTATATATGAGAAAGTAAGTGAAACAAAGAATCTTACTTATGATATATTACATCAAGATAATTTAGATAGTAAATTATATATCAGTGATGTTGAACTTGATAGAACTGATGTTATTATTAAAGGTGCACAATATAAGTTAGATCAGGTTGCTTCTGTTAAAGCTTTACTTGATGTTAATGAAATTGCGAATGCAAAAGCTGGTGAGATTACTGTTAAGGATATTCCTCTTGTAGCTTATGATAATAATGGTAAAGTGTTAAATGATGTTGAAATTGTTCCAAAGACTGTAACAGCTAACGTAAAAATAACTTCACCAAGTAAAGAAGTTCCAGTTAGAGTTGTTCCAAAAGGAAATTTAGCCTTTGGAAAATCAATTAAATCTATGGAGTCTAGTTTATCAACAATTACTGTTTATGGTGAACAATCAGCTATTGATAAGATTGAACAATTTGAAGTTGAAATTGATGTTGATGGATTGGATAAGAATAAAGATTATAATGTTACTTTAAGTAAACCAAAAGGTATTACTGAATTAAGTTCTAAGTCTATGACGGTAAAAGTAGTTGTGGATGATTCTAGTAAGAAGGAGTTTGAAGATATATCTGTTTCTACTAGAAATATTGGTGAAGGATTAGTAGCAAATGCGGCGTCTGCGGCTGATGCTAAGATTACGGCAGTAGTTACTGGTAGTGATGAAGCACTAAAGGATTTGAAATCTAGTGATATTACAGCTTATGTAGATCTTAAGAACTTAGGTGAGGGTACACATGAAGTTGAAGTTAAGGTTACTGGTTCAGATTTGAAATTATCTTATGCATCTAAGATAAAGAAAGTTAAAGTTGTAATTTCTAAGAAATAGATATTTAGAGAACTAATTTAGTCCTCTTTTTTTTGTAATAATTATAAATTTACTTACATATGTAATATTAGATTGGAGAGTAATATGAAAAAAATATTTATTATATTATTAATTGCTTGCGTATGTATTACTGGATGTTCTAGCAGTAAAAATGCAAAAAAAGAAATTATTAAAAATTTTGATAAAAAAAATAGTTATAAGTTAAAAGGAAGTTTATCTATAAATAATAATGATGATGTTTACAATTATAATGTTGAAGTAGGATATAAAAAAGATAGATATTATAAAGTTGTTTTAATTAATAAAGCAAATGGACATAAACAGGTTATTTTAAAAAATGATGATGGTGTTTATGTACTTACTCCTTCACTAAATAAAAGTTTTAAATTTCAAAGTGATTGGCCATATGATAATTCACAAGTATATTTACTTAATGCACTTGGAAATGATATAAGTAATGATACAGATTCCTCTGTTGTGAAAAAGAATGATAAATATTTTATAACAACTAAAGTTAATTATGCTAATAATAGTAAACTTGTAAAACAAAAATTAGAATTTTCTAAAAACTTAGAACTTAATAAGGTTGTTGTTTATGATAAAGATGGTGTTGAAGTTATGACTATGAAGTTTGATAGTATTAAGTTTACTGATAAGTTTTCTAAAGATTATTTTAGTGTTGACAGTATTATTAATGTAGAAAATAGTAATAATGAAAATACTGAATCTACTAAAGAGACTAGTAGTCTTGAGGATACTTTATATCCATTAGTATTACCTAGTGGTACTAAGTTAGTTAATGAAGAAAAAGTTTCTAAAGATAAAGGGGAAAGGGTTATTATGACATATGAGGGTGAGAAGAATTTTCTTCTTGTTGAAGAGACTGCTGATGTGTTTTCAGAGTTTACTGTAATTCCTTCATCTGGTGAACCTTTTCAATTGTTAGATACTTTGGGTGTTATGGGTGATAACTCTTTATCTTGGACTCGTGGAAATACGGAATATTATATTGTTAGTGAAGATTTAAGTAAGGATGAAATGCTAGATGTGGCATCTTCTATTGGTACTGTTACATCTCTTAAATAATGGACTTTAATTAATTCTTTGTGTTATAATTGATTTGGTGATTAATATGGCAAGTAAAAAAACAAAAGAAGAAGATAAAAAGACAAAGAAGAACGTAAAAAAAGAGGTTGTTGAAAAAGATAAAACTAATATTAAGAAAAATATTACTAAGACAAAAACAGGTACAACTAAAAAAAATAATACTAAATCTAAAACAATTATTAATGAAAATAAAAATGATAGTGTTAAACTTGAAAAAAATGTTGATACTGAAGTAAAAAAAGAAGTTGAAAGTAAGGTTATTGATGATAAAAAGAATAAGAAAGAGTTAGAAAAAGCACTAAAAAATGAAAGAAAGAAAATTGATAGTATTGGTATGGTTGATTCAGATATTTTTGGAAAGATAATCATGGTATGTATTGTAATTTGTGTATTTTGTGCTTTCTATTTTTTAACAGTGTTTATTAGTAAAGATAATAGTAATTCATCATCTAATTCTAATAATTCATCATCTAATTCTAGTAATTCTTCTTCTACTAGTAGTTCAAGTAGCTCATCATCTAATGCTTCTATATCATATGATAATATAATAATTGGAAGAAGTTTTTCAATGGATGAAGCTGCTTATTTGGTTTTATATTATGATGGTAGTAACAGTGATTTATCTAGTACAGTTGGTACTTTAGTTTCAACTTATAAAAATAAAGATAGTCATTTACCTATTTATAAGGTTGATATGAGTGATGGGCTTAATAAAAATTATACAAGTGAAGAGTCAAATACTAATCCAAGTAGTGTAGAAGATTTACATATTAATGGAATTACTCTTATTAAGTTTGTTGATAATAAAGTTGATGAATATATAGAGGGACAAGATAGTATTTCAGATTATCTAGGTTAAAAGACAAATTTATGTCTTTTTTTCTTTTTATTGGTATTTTGGTTATAAAAATATTTTGATTATGATATTATTATTATAGAGTGGAGAAGATGCTTTATGATAAAAAAGAAAGTTAAGAAGAAGGACTTTTTATTGAAAAAAAGGTCTGGTATTTTTAATGAATTGGAAATTGACCTAGAAGGAGATTCTAAATTTTCTATTTTTGAAGTAATTATAGTTACTTTTATATCTATTATATTTGGTATTATTGTTGGTTATATTCTTACTTATACAAGTACACCTATTAAAGCAATAAAAAGTGATTCTAATTTAGAAGAAATTATTTCTGCTTATAATACTTTAAAAAATAATTATTATGATGATGTAGATGAGGTTAGTCTTGCGGATAATGCAATCAAGGGAATGGTTAGCTCACTTAATGATTCTTATTCTTCTTTTATGGATAATAAAACTGCAGAGTCTTTTAACGAAAGTGTTGATGGCTTTTTTGTTGGTATTGGAGTTACTATTATGTATAGTGATGGATATAACCAAATAATTAAGGTTGATGATAGTGGTCCAGGTGATAAGGCAGGACTTAAAGTTAATGATATTATACTTAGTGTTGATGGAAATAGTGTAAAAGGTGTTTATGGGGAAGAACTAACTAGTTTAATTAAGGGAAAGTCTGGTTCTAAAGTAAAGATTATGATTAAAAGAGGTAATGTGACTAAAACTGTAACTGTAAAAAGAGGTATTATTGAAATAGAAAATGTTACAAGTCATCTTTTGGAGGAAAATGGTAAAAAGATTGGTTATATTAATGTTGCTGTTTTTGCTTCCAATACATTTAAACAATTTAGGAAGAATCTAAGTAGAATGGAAAAGAAAAATGCTGAGGCTTTAATTATTGATTTACGTGATAATCCAGGTGGTCACTTATCTCAGACTAGGGATATACTTAGTATGTTTTTCGATAAAAAAACGGTTTTATACGAATTGCAAAATAAAAATAAAGTTTCTAAAATATATTCTTCTTCTAATGATACAAGAAATTATCCTATTGTTATTTTAGTTAATGGTAATAGTGCGTCTGCAAGTGAAGTTATGGCAAGTTGTTTTAATGATAATTATAAAAATGCTACTATTATTGGGACAAAGACATATGGTAAAGGTACTGTTCAACAAACAGTTAAGTTATCTTCGGGGACTAGTTTTAAGTATACTACTGAAAAATGGTTAACATCTAAAGGAAAAACTGTTGATGGAGTTGGAATTAATCCTGATATTAATATTGAACTTGATCAAAGCTATTATAGTAATCCAACCTATGAAAATGATTTACAAGTAAAAAAAGCTGTGGAAATATTAAAATAGAGTTCACTTTGTGGACTCTATTTCTGTGCAATTTACTATTAATTGTTTATCTTTTTTCTTTGGAGAACATGTTGTTAGTATTAATTGATTTAATTTTTCTTTATTTATATCAATATATCCATTTTTTTGTTGTTCATAAATATTTTTAACTTTATATTTGAATGTTTTATCTTTGTAAATAAGTATTATAATATCATTTTTTTGAAGTTTATCGAGTTCTTCAAAAAATGCTATTTTCCCAATACCAGAATGTGCTGCGAGAAACATTATACTGTTGTTTTGATCTGGCATTATTGATTCTTTTAATATAGTTACATGTTCATTTACATTATTTTTGGGACTATTAATATTATATAAAGATTCTTTTAATTTGATTTTATCTATTATTAATGTACCTATTATATCTTTATCTTTATTTTTTAAATTATCTATATTCGTTATATTTTTAATATCATTTATTATTTCTATATTATAATTAAGAGGAGTATTTTGTTTATTTATAAATTTACAATTTAATAGGGTTATAATTAAGAGGATTGTTATGACTAATAATACATATTTATATTTTTTTAGCATACTAATATTAATATTTGGAAGAGTAATTTACTAAGGTAAGTAAATAAAGATATATGGGTATTTGGTACTTCTATTTTATAATCTTTTAGTGTTATTGTTTCACTTGTTTGGTTTTCTACTGTTATATCGAATGGAGATATTTTTGTGTAGCCATCAGTTGTATTTTTTTGAACAATTTTATATTTTCCATAAGGAAGAGTTATTTTTGTAATTCCTGCATCATCAGTTTTTATTGTTTTAATTAAAGTACCATTTGAATCATAAATTTCAAATTCTATATTTTTTTCTCCTTTAAATATATTTCCTTCTCCATATTGTTTTTCAATTATAATTTCTTTTTCGATTACTTTATTTTTTAATATTAAATCTTTGATAGTATTATCTTTATCTATTATAATTTCATAGACTGTTTCATCTATGGTGTATCCAATACCAGGTTCTATTTCTTGAAGATAATATTTTCCAAATGGTATATTTTCGATTTCAGCAACATTATTTTTTATTTCTAGTATTTGAATTTCATTTTTATTACTATCCATTAATTTGTATTTAGCACCGTCTAGGGAGGCATTACCGGATACTATTATTGAATTTGTATCTTCGTCTATTTTAGTAATTGAAATTTTTGTTTTCAATATATGAATATTTAATGATTCTTGTTCTGATTCTATATCTCCTAAGTTTATAAGATTTTGACTATCTTCTGCTTGGTAAAATAATATTGGTTTGTTGTGTTTCTTATTATCTTTTGTTAATGTTATTTTATAGTCACCTTCATCAATATTATTAATTATTAGAGAATTGTCATTTATTTTTATATTATTATTTGCAGTTTTGTATTTATTTAATACATTGTTTGTGTCTTTTAGAATTCCATTTTCGCCTTTTATAAAATAATAGTCTTTGTTTATGATGGATGGTTTGATATAACTATTTGAAATTAGTGAATTTATTTCATTAATTTCTTGGTCATAATAGTTGACTCTATTTCCATTTAGTTTATCAGTGAAGTAATGATCTCCATCTGGTTGAGCAGTTTGCCAGATCATTAGTTGTGTTACAGCATACCATTTTGCATCCCAATGATTTTCGTATCCATATCCATAGAAAACAATTCTTTTGATTCTTTCCATTTGTTCTTGTGAAAGATTCCTTGGAGTAATAGTTGATGTATAACTTGAATTTTGGAACATTTTAAATGGCTCTAAACAATATGCAGCTTGATTGTCGCTAGTTCTTCTAAAAAATCTAGCTTTTTGATAATATTTTGTTTTAGTTGATGGCTGATATTTTACCATATAAATATTATCAATATATTCTGCTTCATAGAAATTTGCACTTTCTGCACTTACATTTATTATTCCTAGAATACTTAATGAAAATGTTATTATTAAGAAAAATATTTTTTTTATAAAAATCCCTCCTTTTTTTCTTAATGGCTAGATACTATCAAATTTTTTTTGATAATACAAATCGATGTTTTTCTATTTTGAGTGGTATTTTATATATGGATTTTGATTTTTTGCTTAGCAAATTTTTTGTTTTTAATGGTTGTATTGTTATGAATAAAAAAGTTTAATAGTATGATATAATATTTTTGAGGTGTTGCTTATGAATGACATAGATATTTCTAGAAGAAGTAAGAAGTTAAATATTACTGATATTGCAGATAGTATTGGTATAGATAGTGATAATATTGAGGTTTATGGTAAGTATAAGGCAAAGATTAAGAGTAATTTTAATGATAATAATGGTAAGTTAATACTTGTTACAGCAATTAGTCCTACTCCTTTGGGCGAGGGTAAAACTACTGTTAGTATTGGGCTTGGTGATGCATTGCATAGAATGAATGAAAAGTGTATTATTGCATTAAGAGAACCATCTATGGGGCCTGTTTTTGGTATGAAAGGAGGAGCAACTGGTGGAGGTTATAGTCAAGTTGTTCCTATGGAAGATATTAATTTACATTTTACTGGAGATTTTCATGCTATTACTTCTGCTAATAATTTGATTAGTGCTGCAATTGATAATCATATTTATTTTGGTAATAGTTTAGGAATAAAAGAAGTTTTATTTAATAGATGTCTAGATGTTAATGATAGAGCTTTAAGAAGTGTTGATCTCGGATTTAGAAAAGATTCTTTTACAATTACTTCTGCAAGTGAAGTTATGGCTTTATTCTGTTTAGCAAATGATTTGGATGATTTAAGAAATAGGCTTGGTAATATTATTGTTGGAATTGATGAAGATAATAAATATATTTATGTTAGAAATTTAAAAATTGAAGGTTCGTTAGTTGCATTATTAAAGGATGCTTTTGCTCCTAATCTTGTACAAACACTTGAGAATACTCCTACAATTATTCATGGTGGTCCTTTTGCAAACATTGCCCATGGATGTAATAGTATAGTTGCTACAAAAACCGCTTTGTCTTATGCAGATTATGTTATTACAGAAGCTGGTTTTGGAGCTGATTTAGGTGCAGAGAAGTTTTTTGATATAAAGTGTAGAACTGGTAATTTCAAACCTAATTGTGTTGTTTTAGTTGCGACAGTTAAAGCTTTAAAGTATCATGGTGGAGTTTCTAAGGATAAAATATTTGAAAAAAATGATGAAGCAATAATTGAAGGATTAAAAAATCTTGATAGGCATTATTTAAATTTAAAAAAATATGGTGTGAATGTAATTGTTTGTTTAAATAAATTTGATACTGATACTGATGAAGAAATTAATATAGTAAAGGATCATTGCGATAGTAATGGATATATTTTTAGTACTTCCACTGCTTATGTTGATGGTGGAGAAGGAGCAATTGATTTAGCAAGAAAAGTTATTTCTTGTTGTAGTAAAAATAATGAATTTAAATATTTATATGATATTAATTCAGATATTGTTAGTAAAATAAAAAAAGTATGTTGTGATATTTATGGAGCAAAACAAGTTGATTTTTCTGATGAAGCTTTGAGGAAAATAGATGTAATTGAGAAAAATAATATGGCTAAACTTCCAATTTGTGTAGCGAAAACTCAATATTCTTTTTCAGATGATAAAAATAAAGTTGGAGTTCCAAGCAATTTTGTAGTTACTGTTCGTGATATAAAGTTATATGGGGGAGCTGGATTTATTACTGTTTTATTGGGTGATATTATGACAATGCCGGGACTTTCTAGAAAGCCTAATTATGAAAGAATTGATGTTGTTGATGGAGATATAATTAATTTAAGTTAAAAAAAAGAGTTCATTTTGAACTCTTTTAATTTTGCTTTTCTGATGGTTGTTCTTTATCTTCTTCTTTTTGTGTTTTATCATTAGCGTTATTTGGTCCAGTAACTTTTGGACCAGGTGCCTTAATTGTTATTTGTGCAGTATATGTTGTATTTTTATAAGTTATATAATATTGATATGTTCCTTCTGTATTTGATATTACTTGTGATAGATCTAGAGTTAATGCATTGTATACTTCATCAGTTATTGTTTCATTAATATATGCTCTTGGGTTTGTTGATATTGAATCACCTATTGTAAATTCAAGATTTTTTAATGTAAATGCAACATCTGGTAATTCTTTTTCTTTTACTATTATTGTACCTGTATATTTTTTCTTATTATTTTTTATTGTATATGTATAAGTCCCTGCTTGATTTATATTTACAAGTGATGTATCAATTGTCATGGTTTCTAGCATTTTTTGATCAATTTGTTCTGGATTTTCTATATAATCTTCTATGTTGACACTGATTGGATTATTTACATAAATTGTTATGTTTTTAAGTTTTATTTCATTTTTCTTTGCTTGTGATTCAGAAATTTTCTTTTTATCTACACTTAAACTGTATGTTGTTTTAATAACAGTTTTAGTTGAATAATTCATTGTAATACCACTACCTAGCAATACAAATCCCCAAATTCCGATGATTACAGCAAGAATTCTTAACTCTTTTAAATTCAGTTTCATCGTAAGTCACCTATCTTTGTTTTTATTATAATATATTATTCATTCTTAAACAATAATTTCTTTTATCATTTTTGTTGAAAACGACAAATTTTTAACATATAATTTAAGTAGAGGTGAGTTTTATGGTTTTTGGATGGTTATTGGCTTTTTTACTTTTTCTAGGAATTGAATTGGTTACTGTTAATTTAGTTTCTATATGGTTTGCTATTGGAGCATTTGTTTCTATGATATTAGCTTATTTTACTGATAATTTCTATATTCAAATGATTGTATTCATTGTTGTTAGTGTAGTTATTTTGCTTATTACTAAGCCACTTGCTAAGAAACTTAAGAAAACTTCATTTGTACCAACAAATTCTGATATGGTCATTGGTAAAATTGGAGAAGTTACTAAGGAAATTACTTCTGATAATTATGGTGAGGTTAAGGTTTTTGGTAATTATTGGACAGCTTGTAGTAAGAAAAAAATAGCTGTAGGTGAAAAGGTTAAAGTTATAAACATTGAAGGTGTAAAACTTATTGTCGAAAAGGAGGATAAATAGATGTTTTTAGTTGTACTTATTGTACTAGTAGTGATTGCTGCTTCAGGAGTTAGAATAATTCCACAGTCAAGAGCTTATGTTGTAGAAAGGCTTGGAGCATATCATAGAACCATGCAAACAGGTCTACATTATGTAATTCCTTTTATTGAAAGAGTTGCAAATAATGTAAGTTTAAAGGAAATAGTTAAAGACTTTCCACCACAACCTGTTATTACTAAAGATAATGTTACTATGCAAATTGATACTGTAGTTTATTTTCAAATAACTGATTCTAAATTATATACTTATGGTATTGAAAATCCAGTTAATGCAATTGAAAATTTAACTGCAACAACTTTACGTAATATTATTGGTGAGTTAGAACTTGATGAGACTTTAACTTCTCGCGATGTAATTAATACTAAGATGAGAAGTATTTTGGATGAGGCTACTGATCCTTGGGGTGTTAAAGTAACTCGTGTTGAGGTTAAAAATATTTTACCACCTCGTGATATTCAAGAATCTATGGAAAAACAAATGAGAGCAGAGCGTGAAAGACGTGAGGCGATTCTTAAGGCAGAAGGAGAAAAAAAATCTGCTATATTAATTGCTGAAGGTGAAAAAGAATCTACTATTCTTAGAGCTGATGCTGAAAAAGAAGCTAAGATTAGAGCTGCAGAAGGTGAGGCTGAGGCAATAATTAAGATTCAAGAAGCAACTGCTCAAGGATTAAGATTGTTAAAATCAGCTGAAATGGATGAAGCAGTTTTAAAATTAAAGAGTTATGAAGCAATGGTAGAAGTTGCTAATGGTAATGCAACTAAAATTATTGTACCAAGTGAATTGCAAAATTTAGTAACTTTGGGAACTACTTTATCAGAATCTGCAAAGAAAGATAATACTGAGACATTATAAGAAAGGCACTTCATGTGAAGTGCTTTTTATATGTAATAAATTATAATAAAGTGAAGTATTAAAAATAGTGGAAACAAGATTTTAAATTTAAATTTTTTTGTTTTGTGATGAAAGAAGAACATTCCTATAACTGCGCCTATACTTCCTCCGATTGCAGATAAAAATAGTAAAGTGAATTCAGGAATTCTATATTTATGTTTAATTGCTAACAATTTATCTAAACCCATTATTATAAATTCTATAACATTGATTATTATTAAGTAAAGAATAAGGTATTTATTCATGAGCTTTTATTCCTTGATACGTATCTCTTCTTACCATTTCTTTATCAATATCATTTAATACACAAAACTTTTTTGTTAACCAAGATGGTTCTATTAAGTCATCTAGCTTTGGATCTCCTGTTATTCTATGAATTACAATTTCTTCTCTTAATAATTCTAATTGATTTATTACTATATCAATATATTCTTCTTTTGTTAATAAATGAAATTTTTCTTCTTTATACATTTTTTCTATGGGTGTGTTTTTTGTGATACTTAACATATGAATTTTGATTCCTTGAATATCTAATTTATTTAAATATTTTACGGTATTTAACATATCTTCTTTTGTTTCATATGGAAGACCATTTATTATATGAACAACTATATCAATATTTCTTTTTCTTAATTTTTTTACCATGTTTTCAAAACATTCTAGAGTGTGACATCTATTTATTAATTTTGATGTTAATTCATTTGTTGTTTGTAATCCAAGTTCTATTGTTAAATATGTTTTTTTATTTAATTCTTCTAAATAATCTAAACATTCATCTGTTATGGAATCTGGCCTTGTTGCAATATTTAGGCCAATTACATTATCTTGTTTTAATATTGTTTCATACATTTTCTTTAATTCATTAACAGGAGCATATGTATTTGTTCTTGCTTGAAAGTAGCCTATATATTTTGCTTTTGGCCATTTTTTTAACATCATTTCTTTAATTTCTTTAAATTGTTTCTCTAAAGAATCTTCTTTGTTACCAGCAAATTCTCCACTACCTGATTTAGAACAATAAATACATCCTCCATATCCTACTTTTCCATCTATATTTGGACATGAAAAACCAGCATTTAAACTTACTTTAAATACCTTTTCATGAAATCTATTTTTATAATAATAATCTAGAGTATGATATCTTTTATTTGAATTTGTATATTTGAAGCTATTCATTTTATCATTCCTTTAATTTATATTTTAATAAACTTATTTTTTGGTTTACGAAATTATGTATATAATACCTTTTAAAAACATCAAGATTATAACATAAAATATGGTCTTTTGCAATTAAGTATGTTATTATAAGATTAAGGTGGTGTCCTTGAGAAAGGTTAAAAGAATTAAATTAAAAGAAAAGTATATAAGTATAATTAAAGTAATAGGAATTATTCTTTGTATTTTATTGGGAATTTATATATTTTATGCTAAAGAAATATCTAGTCTTACTAGGCTTGGGTATAGTAAGGAAGCTAGTAAAAATATTTTATTTTCTTTAAAGAAAGATTATGTTCTTAGTAAGGGTGATAATAAGACTTTAAATGCTGCTTTTGAGAGTAGTGACTATAATGAAAAGAATTTAAATAGATATTGTAATATTGATTATGTTAATCAGAAACATTTAATTAAGAATATTAATAAACTTATTGAAATTGGTTATAGTAATAGTGATATTAATATGATACTTAGCCATGGAGATAATTCTGCTGTTACTAATTTTACTAAAAGAGAGAGAATAAAGTATCTTGATGAGTTTTTTAGTGTTAGTTATGCTAAATTAGATAATTATGATAGGTATGTTAAATATTCTGATGAAACTGGTGAAGATGAGGATTATGTTGTTTTATATGTAAACCTTAATTTGGATAAAGATGTTTATACTGATGTATTTACTGTTAATGATTTTTCATATGATATGTTAATTAATAAGCATAGATGTCTTAAGAAAAGTTTTAAGCCTAGAAGTTTAGTTAAAATTAATTCTAAGTATACTAATGGTGATGTATATTATGGTAATTCTGTTGCTGTTAATGCTTTTATATCAATGGCGAAGGCTGCAGAAAAGGATGGGCTTGGTATAGTTATTAATTCTGCTTATAGAAGTTATGAGGATCAAGAAGAGATTGCTGATACCTATAAGAATTTATATGGTGATGACTATGTAACTAGGTATGTTGCAAAACCAGGATTTTCAGAACATCAAACTGGTCTGGCTTTTGATATTGGTAGTACTTCTAAAAAAGTATTTGCTGATAGTTTAGAGTATGAATGGATGAAGTCTAATGCATATAAATATGGATTTATTTTAAGATTTAGTAAGAGATATGAAGATATAACTCAATTTAGAAGTGAACCTTGGCACTATAGATATGTTGGAAAAAAAATTGCTAAATATATTTACGAAAATAACATTACTTTAGAAGAATATTTTGCGATGTTTTTAGATAAATAGAGGTGATATTATGCAATGTCCTAATTGTGGTACTGATTTAAAACCAGGAACTAAGTTCTGTTTTAATTGTGGCTACTATTTGGAAGAAGAAAGTGATGATAATCATTTTGATACAAGTGAAAAAAGTCAGGATGATACTGATGAAATATTGAATGAGAGTGATAATAAAGAGCCTAAGTTTAGTACTAATAATATTGACTTTGGTACTGACGATTTCAATAATAAAAATAAGGATAAGAAGAAGTTTGATGTTAAAGCTAATTTAACTTACATAATTCTTGGCGGTGTTTTATTCTTTTCATTGATATTACTTTTATATGGTGTTATTAGTAAAAATAATAATAAAAATGTTACTCCTGATACGCCTATTCAAAAAACTGAAAAAGTTATTTCTATAGATAATTATAAGGTTACTGTTCCAGCAGGGTTAGATTATCAAATTCAAAATAAAAGTATATTTATATCAGATGATGAGAAGTATAGTTTTTCTTTTACTTTGAAAGATGGTAATTATGATAATTATTCTAATAATCTGGAAGCTTACGCTGATGAACTTAAAAAATTAGGATATGAAGTTGGAAATTATGAAAAGAAAAGGATTAATGCTAGTGAGTTATTGATTTATACTTTGTCAGGTGATTCGGATGTCAAGTATTTATATTTAACTAAATATGATTCTAAATTAGTTGCTATGGGAGTGATTAATGTTCATAATTCTAGTAAAATAGATGATGTTTATAAGGTTGTTATTAAGATAGTTTCTAGTGTTAAATTTAGTGAAGATAGTGATGAAAAAAAAGATGAATCTGATACTGAAAATGATGTTAGTTCATCTATTGTTCAAGGAATTAGTGGGTTAATTAATTAGTTAGTTTAATTTCCCACCTTTCTTTTATTAATTTGTTTTTTATGGTATTATTTAAATATGAAAATAAGAAGGTGTTGGTATGTATCCACTTGGAAAACAATTTGAAGTAGATTCTAATAAGGCTAAGAGTGATAAAAAGGCGATTGTTTTGGGAGCAAATTATAGGATTTCTGTAATTACTGAGCGTGTTATTCGTTTAGAGTATTCTCCTAATGGTCAATTTGTTGATGCTCCTACTCAATTAATAAAAAAGAGAAGAGTTGGAATCCCTGATTTCTTTATTAGACAAGATGCGAATATAGTTGAAGTAACTACTAAATATTTTGCCCTTAGTTATATAAAAGGACAGCCTTTTGTTGGATCTAAAGTTGATAAAATGAAAAATTTAAAGATTACTTTATTGAGTAAAGATAGAGATAGACGTAAGGATTGGTATTTTGGACATCCTGAAGCTCGTAATATGAAGGGGAATATGGTCGGTGTTGATGTATCTATTCCTGATAATTTAAAGAGGGGATTGTATTCTCTTGATGGTTTTTCATCTATTGATGATAGTATGAGTAAGATTATTATGCCCGATGGAACTTTAGCTGATCCTCCTGCTAATCATACTGATATTTATGTTTTTATGTATGATAATGATTTTAAACAAGCTTTATTTGACTATTTTAAAATGACAGGTGCTCCGGCTTTGATACCAAGATATGCATTAGGTAACTGGTGGAGTAGAAATACTGATTATGATGATGAGTCTGCGCATGAACTTATAAGAAATTTTGAAAGAAAAATGATTCCTTTTTCTGTGGTTGTTTTTGATCATGATTGGCATTTAAGAGAATGGGGAGATCAGAAAAGTTTAAAGACAGGTTATACTTTTAATACTAAGTTATTTAAAAATCCTAAGAGAATGATAGATGAGTTTCATAGTCGTGGCGTTAGAGTTGGACTTGTTGTAAATCCTACTAATGGTATTTATCCTATGGAGCAATATTATAAACAAGCTATAGAATTTTTAAAGGCAACACCTAATAGTGTTATTCAATTTGATCCTTTAAATCCAAAACATTTAGATTTGTTATTTAAAGTATTTTTACATCCTCTTGAGAATTTAGGTGTTGATTTCTTTTGGAATGATTCTACTGGAGATATGAATGTAAGTAGATTATGGGCAATAAATCATTATATGTATTTGGATTCTGGAAAAAATAATAATAGTAGACCTATGATTTTGGCAAGATCTGGTTTAATTGCTCCACATAGATATCCTGTTTTATATGGTGGTTCTAGTGAGATAAGCTGGGATAAGTTAAAAGAAATTCCTTTTATGTATTTAAATGCGGCTAATATTGGTGTTAGCTGGTGGAGTCATGATGTTGGTGGAAACCATGGTGGAATTGAGGATGGTGAGTTATATTTAAGATATCTTCAGCTTAATACTTTTGGACCAATTTTGAGATTCCATGGAGCTCGTGGAAAATATTATAAGAAGGAACCTTGGGTATGGGATGCAAAAACAGAAAATATAGCTGCGAATTATTTAAGACTTCGTCATAGATTGATTCCTTATATTTATACAGAGGCTTATAATTATACAAGGGCAGGAACCCCATTAATTCAACCATTCTATTATAATTATATGTGGGTTTATGATGATGATTTATATAAAAATCAATATTATTTTGGTTCTCAATTATTAGTTTGTCCAATTCTTGAAAAAAAAGATAGAGTAATGAACCGTACAATTCATAGATTTTTTGTTCCAGATGGAGTTTGGTATGATTTAGTTACTGGTAAGAAATTTCCTGGTAATAAAAAGTATGTTTCTTTCTTCAAAGAAGATGACTATCCAGTTTTTGCACATGCTGGTTCTATAATCCCTTTCTCTAATAAATCTGACTATAATAATATTGGTTTACCTACAGATTTAGAAGTTCAAATATTCCCTGGAGTTTCTAATACCTATACATTGTTTGAAGATGATGGAATTACTTCAATGTATAAAGAGGGATATTATTTAAAAACTTCTATTGATTATAACTATTTAAGAAATAATTATACTGTTATTATTAGATCTATTGATGGTAAAAGTGGTATTGCTCCTGAAAAGCGTAATTATAAGATGGTGTTTAGAAATACTAAACAAGCAGATAGCGTTACAGTTTATTTTAATGCAAATAAACTTCAAAGTTATAATTATGTTGATGGAAATGACTTTGTGGTAGAGGTTAGAGATGTACCTACTATTGGTCAATTAACAATTAACTGTAAAGGAAAAGATATTGAGATAGATGCAGTTAGACTTATTAAGGATGATATAGAAAGTATTTTACTTGATCTAATGATTGATACATATTTAAAAGAAGAAATTGATGAAATTTTATTTGGGGATCTTCCTTTTGCTAAGAAAAGAATTGAAGTACGTAAATTAAAGAAAAAAGGATTATCTAAAGAACATATTGATTTATTCTTAAATTTACTTAACTATATGAATGAATTTTAATAAATTATGAAGAATATGTGAATTATAAGTACTTTGTTAAATAATTTTTATACAAAAATCTAGAAAAATCTAGTAATTTTCTCATTTTATGCTATAATTGATTTATATTTGTGTTGATGAAGAAGTAGTAATAAATTATTATTTTATAGAGAGTCTATGGTTGGTGGAAATAGATATCTAATGTTTATGAACTTATCTTTGGAGCGAGTGGGTAATTCCGTTATCAATAAGAGAGTATAATTTAAATATTATAAATTAAGGTGGTACCGCGAGAGAATCGTCCTTATGTTTATAATATTTTTTTTTGGAGGTAAACATGGAAGAATTATTATTATTTTTTATGTGTTTTATAACTATTTTTATATTATATGAAATGTTTATTATTAAACCTGCTAAAAAAAGACACAAAAGTAAAATGAAAAAAGATAAGGATAAAGAAATTTTAGAAATTAAGTATTTGACAGCTAGATATAAATTAGATATGGATAAAATTAATTATAATCAGTTATTGCAAATATGTGCTCTTACTTCTAGTTTTGATATAGCTTTAATGGTTAGTATTATTGGTTTTATTTCTAATTTTATTTTAATGATAATTGGGTGTTTTGGAATTTCATTTATTGTTATTATGTTAAGTTATCACTTAGTGTATTTATTTTATAAAAAGAAAGGAATGATTATGAATGAGTGAATTTAGTAAAATTGAGAAAAAATGGCAAGATTATTGGGAAAAGAATAAGACTTTTAAGGTTAGTGAGGATGATAGTAAACAACCTTATTATATATTAGTTGAGTTTCCTTATCCATCTGGAGCTGGACTTCATGTTGGACATGTTAGAAGTTATACGGCACAAGATGCTATTGCTAGAATGATGAGAATGCAGGGATATAATGTTTTATATCCAATGGGTTTTGATGCTTTTGGAGCACCTGCTGAACAATATGCAATTAAGACCCATCAACATCCTAAGGAAGTTGTTAAACAAAATATAAAAACATTTACTAAACAAATGAAATCTATTGGTTTTTCTTTTGATTGGGATAGACAATTTTCTACAACTGATCCTGAATATTACAAATGGACACAATGGCAATTTTTACAATTTTATAAAATGGGAATGGCATATAAGGCTGAAATTCCTGTTAACTGGTGTCCAAAATGTAAAAGTGTTTTAAGTAATGAGGACGCAGCTGGAGGAGTTTGTGAAAGATGTGGCACACAAGTAGAACAAAGAGATAAATCTCAATGGATGCTAAGAATGTCAGACTATTCTGAAGATTTGTTAAAAGGACTTGATGATACTAATTTTGCAGATAGGGTTAAATTAGGACAGGTTAACTGGATTGGTAAGTCTACTGGAGTTGAAATGGATGTTGATATTGTAGGTGGAGGAAGATTCTCAATATTTACTACATGTATTGAAACTGTATATGGAATTACTTTCTTTGTAATTGCTCCAGATGGAAAATTAATTAAAGAATTAATGCCTAGAGTTGAAAATAAAGAAGAAGTAGAAGCTTATATTAAAGAAACTGCTTTAAAGTCAAATATGGATAGAACTGAACTTAATAAAGGAAAAAGTGGTGTTCTTGTAAAGGGCATTAAAGCAATTAATCCAGTTAATGGAAAAGAAGTTCCAATTTTCTTAGGAGATTTTGTTTTAGGTGACTATGGAACAGGAGCAGTTATGGCAGTACCTAGTCATGATCAAAGAGATTTTGAATATGCACAAGTTCATGATATTCCTATGATTCAAGTTATTGATGGTGCGGATGTTTCCGAGCATGCTTTTGAAAAGGGAGATTATCTTGGAAAAGGTTGTAAGTTAATTAATAGTGAACAATTTAGTGGATTAACTGTAGAAGATGCTAAAGAAAAAATTACTGAGTATCTTGAGGATAAAGGAATTGCTAGACGTGTTAATAATTATAAGATGAGAGATTGGATTTTTTCTAGACAAAGATTCTGGGGAGAACCGATTCCAATGATTTATTGTGAAAAATGTGGATGGCAACCAATGAAGGAAGAAGATTTACCTTTGGTTTTACCTGATGTTGCTGAGTATGAACCAACAGATACTGGTGAGTCTCCTCTTGCTAAGATTACTGATTGGGTAAATACAACTTGTCCTTGTTGTGGAGGAGATGCTAAACGTGAGACTGATACAATGCCTCAGTGGGCTGGTTCTTCTTGGTATTTCTTAAGATTTATGGATCCTCATAATAAACATGAGTTTGCTTCTATGAAGAATATGAAGTATTGGAATAGAGTTGATTGGTATAATGGGGGAATGGAACATACGGCAAGACATTTATTGTATGCAAGATTTTGGGTACAAATGTTATATAAACAAGGTCTTGTTCCACATAAAGAAATGATTTGGACAAGAGTATCTCATGGTATGATTTTAGGACCAGATGGTCAAAAGATGAGTAAATCTAAAGGAAATGTTATTAATCCTGATGATATTGTTAATGAATATGGAGCAGATGTTCTTCGTGTATATGAAATGTTCATGGGAGATTATCAAATGGATGCTGCATGGAGTACTGATTCACTTAGAGGTTGTAAGAGATTTTTGGATAAGATTATTAGAATCATGGATAAGGTTAATGATAATGACGGATTTACTGAATCTTTAGAAGTATTACAAAATAAAACTATTAAGAAGATTGAGTATGATTTAACTCATATGGGTTATAACACAGCTATTTCTAGTTTAATGATTTTGGCAAATGCCTATGATAGTCTTGATAATATTACTAAGGAAGATTATAGATTACTTATTACTTTACTTAATCCATTTGCTCCTCATATAACTGAGGAATTAAATGAGAAGCTTGGCTTTAGTCCAATTTGCGAAGGTAATTGGCCACAATATGATGAAGAAAAAATAGTTGAAGATACAAAAGAAATTGCTGTTCAAGTAAATGGTAAAGTTCGTGGAACTATTGAAATAAATATTGAGGATGATGAAAATTCAATTAAAGAAAAGGCTTTAGATAATGAAAATGTTAACAAACATATTGAGGGCAAAGAAATAGTAAAGATTATTGTTATCAAAGGTAAGATTGTTAATATAGTTGTGAAGTAAGAAGACATAGTTCTTCTTTTTTCTTTTTTTTATGAGGTTATAATTTATTTGGTGATAAAATGAAAGTTAAAATATTTGATGAGGAAGATGAAAAAGATTTAGAAGACGATATCAATGAGTTTATTGATGATACTATGGAGGTTATTGATATAAAATATCAGGTTTCTGTTTCTATATTTAGTGAGGAACAGGTGTATTGCTTTTCAGCTATGATTATTTATGCTTCTAAGTGACTTATTAAATTATTTGGAGTAGGATGCAAAAAAGGAGATCAAATCTATTATAAAATTTTACTTTTTTAACTATTTAACTCAAAAATTGTTATGCTATATTCGCTTAGTTATGATTGATTTTTTTTAGGTTTTATGCTATAATATAGCAAATTTGAGGGGGAATGTATTATGTTTGAAGAAAAAGGTAAAATTACTGTTTCGGGAGTTAATTTTGATTATGATGTTTTTTTGTTTTTATTCACTAGATTTAAAGAGGCTTTTTCTCATGCTAGTTTATCAATTGAAAAGGCTTTTGATGAGTTAGATATTTACGATATTGAGTTGGAAAAAAGAAAAAATGAAGCGGCTTATTCTTATTTTCAATTATTAAGTGATGAGGAGAAAAAAAATATAATTTCTATTGTAAAACAGATAATTGTTTTTAAAGGGAAAAGATTTGGAATGTTTAGTGAAGAATATGATGGTAGTAATGAACAAACAGCTATGTTATACGAAAAATATTTTCATATTTTTTCTTCATATGTTTTATATTATTTAGCATTTAATAGTAAAGGAAAGTTTGATAAAGTTGCAACATTTAATGAAATTGATAAGATATTTCATTTAGTACCACAACGTATGCTTGCTTATGATAAAGCTTATAATATGCAAAAGGATAATCTTGATGCATTTGATTATGCGATGACTCTTAAAGATATTGGTATACCTGAGACCATTAAGATTAACACTTTAGTTAATAAGAGTGATGTCGATAGAGTTGAAGGCTTTAAAAAGACTAATAATGCAATTATCGGAGCATCTTTTACACCTGTTGATAAAAGAAATGTTTCTATTGAAATGATGAAATTATTTTATGATTATAATAATAATTTTGGAATTGAAATTGAAGATCCTTTTGAGTTTGGTATTTCTTCAGACGAAAAGAATAAGAGATTAAATAAAATATATTCTAAAGAAGCTATCTTTCATATAAGATTTGAAAGAATACATCCTTTTAATGATGGAAATGGTAGAACGGGACGAATTATTTTAAATCAACATTTATTGAAACAAAATATTGCACCTGTTTTAATCACAGGAACGGTTTCTAATGAATATAAAAAGATGATAAATGAAAATGATGTTGATGGATTGGCATTTATATTTTCCTTAAGTTCATCTCAGCAAAGTGTTGAGTGGGCAACAGCTAATAAAGTTGGCTCTGAGATACATGTTGATAATAGTAAATTAGCTGAATTAGAAGGATATGATACTAACGAGACAAGTAATAGTGATAAACAATTAAAAAAAATATAATTAAGTGGAGTAATATATGAAAAAGTTTGAGAATAGTTATCAAATGAATGCTTTTTTGAAGAAAGCCGCAAAGAATCTTAACTTTAATTTTTAAGTTTAGGAAATATGGTAAAAAGACTAAAACAGGAATTCATAAAATGTTTTTAGATTCTGATTTAACACTTTTAGAAGCTGTGTTTTATATTCGTGCAGTTCTTCGTGAGAGGTTACAGAAAAATGGTATAGAAATGGATGATAATATACCAAGAGAGTATGTTGTTAAGTAAAAATAGATTATAAGTTTTAGTACTTATAGTCTTTTTTTTTTTGATGTGATAAAATTTATATAGTGGAGGATATGAAAATGAAAAAGAATAGAAATTTAAAGAAAAGTACATTTGTAAAAGGAACATTTATAATGACTTTAGGTATTATTATAACTAAATTATTTGGTATTTTATATGTTATTCCTTTTCATGCCATAATTGGTGAAGAGGGTGGAGCTTTATACGGATATGCTTATACTATTTATTTGTTTTTCATGTCTATTTCAACTGCTGGTATTCCTTTGGCTATAAGTAATGTTGTTTCAGAATATCAAACTTTAGGATATACAAATGTAAAGAAAAGGGTGTTTACTTTAGGGAAAAAAATTTCTTTAATTCTTAGTATTATATGTTTTTTAATTATTATTTTGTGTGCACCTTTAATTGCTTCTTTAATAATTGGTGGCGTAAGTGGAGGTAATAGTATATCTGATATTTCTTTTGTAATTAGAGTTATTGGTTGTGCTATTTTAATAGTACCAGTATTAAGTGTATATAGAGGTTACTTTGAAGGACACAGGTTTATGGATGTTGTATCTATTTCTCAAGTATTAGAACAGTTAGTCAGGGTATTAATTATTATATTTGGTAGTTTAATGGCAGTTAAAGTGTTTAAGTTAGATTTAAAAAGTACAGTTGGGGTAGCTCTTTTTGGAGCGACGGTTGGAGCTTTTGTTTCATATATATATTTAGTAAGTAAAATTAATAAAAATAAGAAAAAATTTAATGAAAAAATAAGGAATGTAAATGAGCCTATAGTTACTAATAAAGCAATTGTTAGAAAAATTATTATTTATGCGGTACCATTTATAATGATAGATTTATTTAAATCACTTTATAATTATATAGATATGTTTGAGGTTGTCAGAGGACTTACTAATGTTGGTTTTAGTACAGGTGATGCGGAATCAATTTATTCTATACTTTCTACTTGGGGAAATAAATTTAATATGATTATACTTTCTATTTCTTCTGCTATTGTGATTAATTTAATTCCTAATTTAACTTCTAATATTATAAAAAAAGATTTTAAGAGTGCTAATAGTAAGGTTGTTCAAGCTTTAAATATTATTTTATTTTTAGCAATACCTATTACTTTTGGAATTAGTTTTCTATCTAAGCCTATATGGATGCTTTTTTATGGACATAGTGTATATGGTTATGATGTTTTAAGTTATTATATTTTTGTAGGTCTTTTTATTGCTTTGGCTACAAGTATGGTTACTTCTCTTCAATGCTATAAGAATTATAAATGGATTTTTATTAGTTTATTTGGAGGTGTATTTTTAAAATTACTTTTAAATATAAATTTACTTGTTGCATTTAATAAGATGGGTTTGCCACCGTATTATGGTATTATTACTGCGACTATTTTAGGATATTTCTTAACTTTTATTATTTGTATGATTGTTTTTCATGTTAAATATAAAGTTAATTATGAGGATACTATAAAAAATTTTATTGATATATTGTGTGGTTCTATTTTAATGATATTTGTTTTATTTTTAGTTAAATTGATTGTTCCTATATATTCTGATAATAGAATTTTTAATATATTTATTATTTTGTTATATAGTTTTATTGGTATGGTTACTTATTTTATTTATGTTTATAAAAGTAGATTGATTGATAAGTTATTTGGTAATATGGTTTCTAAGAGAATTAAGAGGTTATTGTTTAAGAAGTAAATTGTTAAATAGTGTATAAAAGTGTAGATAAATGTATAGTATAAATAAAATTTCATTCTTAAGTTATTATTAAGTGATATAATTTTTTGATGGAGGTCTTTATATGAAATTGGTATTCAATCCAGAACAATTAGAGGTTGGGGAAGCTATTATTTCTTCTATAGATGAAAATATTGATGATGTTAGTAGTAATATTAAAGATGCCTTTAATAGAATTTCTAATACTGCAATGGATAAGAAAATTAATTTAAGTGAGACTATCAAATGGGATGATTTGGATACTGATGTTTCTACTTTTAAGAATTATTTAGTAGATGTTACTAATGTTGCTAAAAAGGCTGCTGTAGTGTGTGAAACTTATTCTAATGGTAATCAGACTGCAGATGATATGAATATATTATTAACTAGTTTGAACGCATGTAAGAATGTTGCAGAACCTGATGAATTTTCTAAATTACTATATACTGGTTTAATGGGCGGAGCAATGTTTACAGAAGGATTTATGAGCTTTTTTGAAGATTTAGGTGATTGTGCTCTTGTAGCGGGAAGTTTGTTTACTGGACTTTTTAATAAGGATTTAAGTAATAACATTAAAAGCTTTGCTTCAAAAGATCATTCGAAAAGTTTTATTGAGGATAATGAAATATTTGAAAAGATAAATAAAAATAGCTATTTTGATAAAGATAGTGTATATGCGAGTATATTTAAAATTACTGGTAAAGCAACAGCTGGGATTGTTTGTGGTCATGTTGTGTCTAACTGGATTGGTAGTGGTACTGCTGCTCAGGCTTCTAAAGCTAGACAGATTAGTACTACGGCTGGTACATTTGGTAGTGATACAAGTGATAATTTAAGAAGAGGAATGAATCTTAGAGATGCAGTTATTTTTGCTGGTGCTGGGGCTGCTTCTACACATTTTATTGATAAGTATGTTGTTCTTGGTCTTAGTACGAAGGTTGCTGAAAATCTTAGTAATTCAACAGTTGGAACTGTTATTGGTACTGTTGGTGATGCTGCAAGTACTGTTTTTGGAGAACATTCTGATGTTGCAAAGGAAGGTGCAAAAAAAGTTGCAGAATATGGTATAAAAGAAGCTCAAACTAAAACTGATAATTTAGTTTCTAATGATGGAAATGAATCTACAATTGAGGATTATGCGGCACAAAAAGCCGCTAATAAAACGATGGATGTAGTTAAGACTATTGGTGAAGAAACGATTATTAAATCATTGTAAGTAATTTGAGGAGGATATTATGGAAAAAATTTTACCTGTAGGTAGTGTTGTTTTATTAAAAAATGGGAAGAAACCGATTGCGGTTATTGGGTATAAGATGTCATCTCCTGATAAGACTTATACTGTAAATGGTCAAGAAACTATTACTAATAAAGTTTTTGATTATTGTGCAGTTTTATATCCAGAGGGATTAATAAATAGTAGTACTTTTATTTTGTTTGATAAGGAAAATATTGAAAAAGTAATATTTACTGGATATGAAAGTGAAGAATGTACAGAATTTTTTAAAATTTTAAGTGATAAATAGGGTGAATATATGGGTTTTGTTAATATTAATGAATATGGAGAATATAAATTACCAATTGCTGGAAATGTGACAAAATATACTGTATGTGAAGGTATTGATAGTTATAAGCCTTATGATGTTGGGGATGTTTCTAGTTCGATAGATTATGTATGTGAAAATATTAAAGAAGTTAATTATTGTGATGGACTTAACAAAAATCTTTCTGATTTAAATGAGCAGTGGGGAGAAAAATTTATCGCAATTAATGGTAAAAATATAGGAATTGTTATTCCAGATGAATTTAATACTCAATTTGAATCTATTACAGAGCATATTAATGAGCAAGCTGACAGATGTGAAAAGATTGTTCGAGATATTGTTTCTAGATTACAAGAGGTAAATGAATATTACAATCAATTAAAATCTAATTTAGATGAGTATAAAAAGTTACTTTCTGATAAAGAAAGTTATGAAAACGAAATTGCTAGATATGATAATCTTATAATTAGTGAAAGTTCTAAAGAAGAAGTTGATTCTGTTAATCTTTCAAAATTATTTTCTTCTAAAAATTCATGTGAAGTAGATCTTAGAAATGTTAATACTGAGCTTAATAAATATACCATTATTCCAGAACCTGATGGTCAATGGATAGTAGAGTAAGTATTTTATATATAAAATTATAAAAAGAGTAGCTTATTTTTTTAAGCTACTCTTTATGTTTTTAAGTTTATGGTATAAGTTAAATGCAATATTGTAAGTGTTATACCAGAATTTTGATATGATTAAATCATATTCTCCTATTAATTCGACAACGTGTCCTCCGAAACTCTTTTTAAATAAATAAAGTCCATATAAAGGATTTTCTTTTCTAAAGTCACCTGTTATTCCATAAAAATTATATCTATTATAGTTTCCTTCTACAGCCATTTTTACTCCTTCAAAGTGAATTGTATATGCTGATTGGAACTGCATTAATTTAGCATGACTTCCTCCATGAAGTGATAATACTTCATTTCCATATATTAGGAAAAGTATTCCTCCAAGGATTTCTTTATCTCCATATTCTTTTTTTAATTCTTTAATTTTTTCTAATTGCTTTTCTAATCTTTTTATTGTTTCTTCATCCTGTTTATTACTTGAATTAAATTTTTTTTCATTCATTTTAAGAATGCCTTTATCTTTTTTATATATTCTTTCTTTTAAACTTTTTTCGGTTTCTTCTTTTTCTTCAATTGTATTTTTTTCATAAATATTAAAATCTATTTCGGCAATTAATATTTTTAGTATTCCACTATCGTGCAAATTATCCCACATTGCTTCATAATAAGAAAGTGGTCTATCAACAAATTCTCTTCTATCACTTGTATGTTTCATTATATCTTTAAAAATTGGTAATTCATCTCTTGTAATTTCTCTTGTTGTGATTCCACATCTTTCATTTTTTCTTAATATTTGGCGTGTTTTAGATTCCATGTCTTTCATAACATCATCTAGTGTTCTATTTTTTGTTTCTATTACATGCATCCATCTTGGTTGTAGTGTATCTTGCATTAAATTGAAACCGAAGAATTTGTATCCTAATTGTTTTAAATTTTCTACTGCACTTTTGTTGTTGTAGCCATCTTTAACAATGTTTCCATCGTTATCATGCTCTTGATATTCAACAAATGGATCTATTTTTACAAAGATTCCTTGTTCTTTCTTAATATATTTTTTTAACTCGTTTGTGAATGTTTCTAGTAATTTTTTGTCATTGTAATCAATTAAGAATCCACGAGGTGAATAAAACATTTTCTTTTTTATTATGGGTAATGTTTTTGATAAAATCATTGCTCCTGCAACAATTTCATCATTATCATTTTCAAGACCAATGTAGTGTGCTTGCCAATTATTTACTTTTTTTAGGTTAGCCCATTCTTCTGTTTGGTGAAATGTTATTTGTGGATGTTTATCTGCAAAGTTTTTAAAATCTTTTTTATTTAGTTTTATTAACTTCATTTTGTAACTCCTTTTTGCTCTTGTTTCTTATTATTTTTCTGTAGATAGGAACTAACTTAGTAAATACAAAGTACATAAAAGGATTTAGAATGTAGTCCCATTCTCCAATGAATTCAACGTAGTCACCACCAAATTTTTTCTTAAACTCATGAAGACCTAATCTTGGATTAGTCTTAGAAAGGTCTCCAATAGTTCCAAATTGGTCATAAATCTTTATACCTTTTTCTTTACAGTATTTAATATGTTCATAGTATGTATTGTAATTTACATATGTTTCACTTAGGTCATTATGATTTCCAGCATATAGGACCCAAGCTTTATCTCCATATTCAATAATCATATGAGCACTTAATGTTATATCATTTCCATATTCTTTTTTGTACTCTTTATATTTTTCTATGTCTTTAGTAATATTTTGCTTTTGATTTGTTAATTCTTTCAATTTATTTTTGGCACTTTTACTTAAATTATCAATTGGTAATATTGAAATTTGATCATTGATAATTTTTAAATTTTTTTCTAATGCTTTAATAGTTTTATTAAAATGTACTTTTCCTAAGAATAGAGTAGCTTTACTGTTTTCATTTCCATTAAATATTTCATATAGTGTTTCATAGTAGTCTTCGTTGTATGAAATAAAATCTTTTCTACTTTCTGTTAATGTCATTAAGTGATAAAACTCTTTTAAATCATCTTTTGTACCAATAGTGACTTCTGTGTCTAATTTTAATGATTTTGCGATTCGTTGTTTTGTTGTTTTTGAAAAATGTGCTTCAATATCTTCTAATGATTGTGTTAAATCAATTCGAAATGTATATCTTGGTTGCATAGTTTCAAAGTTTTTAGTAAATCCTTGATGTTTGAAACCACATGATTTTAGTGTTTCAAATATTTCTTCATAATCTTTGTTTTGTACAGTTATGTCTTGATAGTTAGTTGACTGTTTTATTAAATCTGGGTCAATTTTTACAAAGATTGCTTTTTTACTTTTTGCAAATTCTGTAATTTTCTTAGTCATTGTCCTTACTAATTCTTTATTTTTATAGTCAACTACAAAACCACGTGGAGCATAAAAATAACACATATTCATAGGAAGCTTTTTTTCAAGTAATAGTGTTGCTGCTACTATTTCATCATCATCTGTTGTTAAGCCTAGATAATATGGTGTTAGATTTTTCTTTACTTTTGCAAATTCTCCCCAAGATAATGATTGAAGAAAATGTGATTTTGTTTTATGATTTTTTACGAAGTCATCAAATTTTTCTTTTTCAATATTTTTAAGTTTTAACATAAAAATGCCTCACCTTCTATACAAATAGTATATCACGTAAGACATAGGAAAACTACTAATTTTTATTAGACCATGTAAAAATTATCATCTTTATCTAGATAGTTATTTATTGTTTTATTTGGTTCGGTTTTAGAAAGTTTAGATTCAATTCTTTTTAATGTTTCATTTATTTTTATTAATTCTTCTAATATATTTAAGTTGTTATTTGGAATAAATGGATAAGAATAATTGTTCATAAAATCAACTTCTTTCGTATTATTTTATGTATTATTTTTATTAGTGTGATAAAATAATTGTAGGTGAAGTATATGAGATTAAGAAATGTAAAAAATAAAGAAGAAATTATGAATAATTCTAAGTATTTAGTTAAGAATTATTTTGACTATAAAGGAAAATGGAGTGAATTATTTGGAAATAATAATCCAATTTACATAGAAATTGGAATGGGAAAGGGTAAATTTATTATTGAGAATGCTGTAATGTATCCTGATATAAATTTTATTGGTATTGAAAAATTTGATAGTGTTATTTGCAAAGGACTACAAAAGATACCGGACGGACTTAATAATCTTATTATGATTAGGGCTGATGCCTTGGATATTGATAATATATTTGATAAAGAGATTGATAGGATTTATCTTAATTTTTCTGATCCATGGCCTAAAAATAGACATCATTTGCGTAGACTTTCTAGTAAAGTGTTTTTAAATAAATATGCTAGTTTGTTTAAGAACGACGCATCTATTTTTATGAGGACTGATAATAGGGGATTATTTCAATATTCTTTAGTTAGTTTTAGTGAAAATGGATATATTCTTAGAGATTTAAGTCTTGATTTACATAAAGATGATATGCCTTTAATTACTACTGAGTATGAGGATAAGTTTTCTAATTTGGATATGCCAATTTATTTTGTAGAGTGTACTAAGGATATGTCTAAATCTCGTAAATAATTATAAAAAATTTTTACATTTATAAAAAAAATGTTATAATGTATTAAGAGTAGGTGAAATATGAAAAGAATAGTTGTTTTACTCTCTGCAATCATGTTATTAATGACAGGATGTAGTGTTACCAAATTAGATAGTAATGATCTTGGAAAGAATGTTAAAATTCTTTTGTCTGAAAAATCTAGTTTGTATAATGTGTTTTATGATGGCTATAAGTATTATTTACCTAAGGGTGTAGGTTTTGTTACTAAAGATGATTATAATGCTGTATTAAAAGATAGTGTTGGAAATAAGTACTACTTATATGTTGATGCGATTGGTTATTATAATAAAATTGAAAATACTTATAAAGTAAATAATAAGTCACATTATTCTAAGAAGTTAGATTACAATAAGAAGACTGGTTATATTCAAATAGATGAAGTTGATTCTTCATATTATATTCAATTTGTATATAATTATGCTAAGTTAGAGGCTTTAGTTGATAAGAAAGATTTGACTTCTACTGTTTCAAATATGTGTTATATTTTAAGATCTGTAAAATTTAATGATAAGATTCTTGATAGTTTAATTGGAGAGAATACTTTAGATTATAAAGAAGAAAACTATTCTTTATTTGATTCAAATTCTTCTAATGAGACATTCTTGGGTGTTGTTGAGAAGTATGAGACAGATGATTATAAAAAAGATTTAGAAGATGAAAAGATTGATTTAAATAATTAATGTGAAGAGGTGAACTCATGGGATTTGTTGATAAAATTAAGAATGCTCTTTTTGAAGTGGAGTATGTTGAAGTAGATGAACCAGTTAAACCTGAGAAAAAAAAGAAATTTAAGCCTGAAAAAAAGGTTGAAAAGAAAGAAGAAGTAAAACCAATTGCAAAAAAGGTTGTATTACCTGGCAAGAAGGAAGCTAAGATAGAAGAACTTGAAGAAGAAGAATTAAAAGATGATAATTTTGAGGTTAGACCAAAAGATGAAACTGTAAAGGAAAGTCATTCAGAATTTAAGTTTATGGATGATAAAGATTTTAAGTCTGATGATTATGCTAGAGCAGAAACAAATAGTGAACCAGAAATAATTAGAAATATTGATGATACTCCAAGGAGAGAGTCTGAGAAACGTAGAACTAGAAATAATTATAATAGTAAAGATAGAGATTCTTATAATGAATATGAGGATAGTTATAATGATGAATCTTTAAATAATAAGTATACATCTAATAATAATGATAGAGTAAAAGAAAAGCATGAAAAAAGTAATTACCATGAAAGTAAACCATATGGAATGGATAGTAATTATAAAGTACCAGTTCCAGAATATGGTATATATGAGAAAAAAGAGGAAAAGGCTATATTTAAACCAAGTCCAATTATTTCTCCTATTTATGGTATTTTAGATAAGAATTATAAAAAAGAAGATGTAGTTCAAAAGAAAGAAATTAGACTTACTAGTAGTTATACAAGATCTAATGTTAGTGTTGATGATATTAGAAATAAAGCTTTAGGAGTAGAAGATGAGAGTAAACATAAAAAAATTGTAAATACTACTTTTGAAGTTGATGATGATGACGAGGATTTGATGGTTGATTTAACTGATGACAAGGACAAACCACAGGTTAAAGAATTAACAATGGGAGATGCATTAGAATATTTCCAAGATCTTGGTTTAGAATATAATGTTGACTATCTTGATGCGAATAATAAAAGACAAACTCCTAAAAGAGCAGATATTAATCATGAAGAGAAGGAAAAAGTTGAGAAGCCTAAAGTTTCTATTACAGATGTTTTGAAAAAGGAAGAAGGACATAGTGAGAAAAAATCTTCTGAAAAACATGAGAATTCTGAAAAAAAGGTAAAATCTGATGCTAAAACGACTGTTATAAAGGATGAATCTGCTGGTAAAGAAGAAAAAGATGACGATGATGATAATCTGTTTGATTTAATAGATTCAATGTATGAGGAGAAAGGAGCCTAGTTGATATATGGAATTTTTAAGTATGTGTTTGCCTATAATATTATATGTAGTAGCTATTATATTATTAGTTATATTAATTATTTTGGGTATTAGAGCTATTAAGGTTCTAGATAAAATTGATGCTTTAGTGGATAATATTGAGGAAAAAGTAAATACTTTTAATGGGGCATTATCTATAGTTAAAGGTGCTGCTGATGGTATTGCAAGTATTTCTGATACTGTTTTGTTTGGTATATCTTCTGCAATATCCAAAATATTCAATAGGTTTAATAAGAAAAAGGAGAGTGATTTTGATGAGTAAAAAATCTGGATTAGGAAAATTTGTATTAGGAGCTGCTGTTGGTGCAGGACTTGGAGTTTTATTTGCACCTAAAAAAGGTAGTGAAACAAGAACAATGTTAAAAGCAAAATTAGATGAATTAGTTGAACAAGTAAAAAACATTGATGTTGATGAAGTAAAAAAGGAATTTGACTTAAAAGTAAATGAAATTAGAATGGAACTTGTTGATTTAGATAAAGAAAAAGCTTTAGATATCGCTAAAGAAAAAGCTAATGATTTAAAAATTAAGTCACAAGAATTATATGATTTGGCTGTTGAAAAGGGAACTCCTGTATTAAAGAAAACAGCTAAAGATGTACTTGAAAATGTAGTAAAGGTATCTAAGGATACTATTAAAAAGTTAGATGGTAAAGAAGAAAAAGCTAAGTAATTAGCTTTTTTATTGAATTTTGAAATTTTTTATGTTATATTTTATTTATGTTTTTGTTGATAAACTGATTAGTAGAAATAATTATTTATTTTTAGAGAACTAATGGTTGGTGAAAATTAGTTGATAATTATTTTGAATTACACGGTTTGGAGAAAAATCGTTTTATCGCGTTAAGATATTTGAGGTGTATATTTATACATAAAATAAGGTGGTACCACGAATAATTCGTCCTTAGGGATGGTTATTCGTTTTTTTGTGAGGAGGAAAGAAAATGACAAATTGGGAAGAATTAAAATGGAGAGGTTTAATTAAAGATACAGCTGGAGATGATATAGAAGAGAAAATCAACAAAGGTGGTATGACTTTTTATATAGGAACAGATCCTACAGCTGATAGTCTACATTTAGGACATTATAGTTCTTTTATGACTGCTAAAAGATTAATGCTTATGGGACATCATCCTATTATTTTATGTGGTGGTGCTACTGGTAGAATTGGAGATCCTAGACCTACTTCTGAACGACAAATAATGCCTATTGATGCATTAAATAAAAACGTAGAGTGTTTACGTAAACAAATAGACAAAATGTTTGATGGAAAAGCACAACTTGTTAATAATTATGATTGGTTTAAGGGATATGAATTTCTAGATTTTTTAAGAGATGTTGGAAAATATGTTAATGTAAACTATATGTTAAATAAAGATATTATTCAACGAAGATTAGATACTGGTATTACTTATGCTGAGTTTAGTTATATGTTAATTCAAGGATATGATTTTTTAAATATGTATGAAAAAATGAATTGTACTATGCAGGCAGCTGGGTCTGATCAATGGGGTAATATTACTACTGGAATTGATTTAATTAGAAAAATTCTTGGTAAGGAAGCATATGGTTTTACAATGCCTTTAATACTTGATTCTACTGGCAAAAAGTTTGGTAAGAGTGAGGGAAATGCTTTATGGTTAGATGAAGAAAAGACTTCTTCTTATGAATTATATCAATATTTAATTAATACAGATGATTCTAAAGTATATGAATATTTAAAAGTATTTACCTTCTTAAGTCCAGAAGAAATTGATAATATAATGGATGAACATAGTAAAACTCCTGAGAAGAGAATTGCTCAGAAAAAGTTAGCTGAATGTATAATTACTGATTTACATGGAGTAGAAAGCTATCAAAATGCAGTTAAAATAAGTGAATCTTTATTCAATGGTGATATTAAGTCATTTACTAAGAAAGATATAGAAGTTGCGTTTAAAGGGCTTGATGTGTTCAATGTGGAAAGTGATTTAAATATAGTTGATTTACTAGTTAATAGTGGAGCATGTTCTAGTAAAAGGGAAGCAAGAGAATTTATTGGTAATGGATCTATAACTTTAAATGGAGAAAAGGTTACTGATTTGGATTTTGTTCTTACTAAAGAAAAATGTATTGAAAATACATATATTGTAATTAGACGTGGTAAGAAAAAATATTTTATTGGTATATATGAATAAAAAATAAGTTAAAGAATACTATTTATAGTATTCTTTTTTTGTTTAATTATATGAATTTTTCTATTCTCTATAGAATTGTTTTTAGTTTTTTGATAAAATGAGGATGAAGATTGACAGGAGGGATTATATGAACAAGAAGTTAGTAAAAAAATTAAAAATTGTGGCTATTATTTTAATAATTATTTTGATTGGAGAAATAATTTTTATTGGATATCATCATTTATTTGAAAAGAAAAAATCAGTATATTTTGAAGGGATAAATGCTGTTGTTTCTAATAATGAATATTATGCTGCTGTTGGTAGTAATAATGATAATGATATGCATTATGAAAAAGCTAAGATTTCTTTTTATAATATGAAGAAGGAAAAGACTTATGAAAAGATATATAATGTAGGGTTTAATAGTGCTTTTTTTGGGGTTATATTAGATGGCAGTGATGTTGTTTGTGTAGGTAGTTATGAAAAGACTGATGAAGATAGAAATAATTCTGTTAGAAAAGCTTTACTTGTTAAATATGATAAATTGGGTAATGTTGTTTTTGAAAAGGATTTAAGTATACTTGATAATTCTAAGTTTACTAGTATTGTTAAGTATGGTGATTATTATTATGTTACTGGACAAAGTGTTTACAAAAGTACTAAGATTGGTAGTGAAGCAGGAGGTGCTTTAATTGCTAAATATGATAAAGATGGTAATTTAGTATGGAGTAAAACTTATGGAAGTAGTAAGAGTGGTATATATAATGATTTAATTATTGAGGACGATTATATTTATGTTGTTGGTAATGATGAAAATTATTTAGGAATATTATGTAAGTATAATTTAGATGGTGAATTGGTCGAATATAATGATTATAAGTCTACTGATAATATAGGTTTTAGTGGTATTGTTAGTTACAATGGACGTATTTATATTAGTGGTGCTAATAGAAATGGTAATGATTTAACTGATGCAATGATTGTTATGTATACAATGGATTGTAAATATATAAAACAGGTTACTTATGATGCTAAAGGTACTGAAAGGTTTAATAAATTAATTTTAGATGATGATAATAACATTATTGCTATCGGTACGATGTATACAGTTCGTAAGCATAATCATAATACAGTTGATGAGTATAATTATGATGGAATAATTGCAAAGTATGATTCTGATTTAGTGGAAAAAGATGTTGTTACTTATGGTGATGAGAGAGATGATTATTTTACAGATGTAATGCTTATTAATAATAAGTATGTTGTATCTTCTTATTCTTCATATGAAGATGGTAGTTATATGAGTAAATTTGTTAGTTATAGTAAAGCACTTAAGGTATTGGAGGTTGAATAATGAAGATTACATTAGTTAGACATGCTCAAACTGAGGAAAACTTTAAAGGTAACATGCAGGGAAAAAGGAATATTTTGCTTAACGATACTGGAAGAAGACAATGTAATAATTTAAGATTAAAATTAAAAGATAAGAAGTATGATTATTGTTATATGTCACCACTTGTAAGATGTGTTGAAACAGCTTTTATATTAATAGGAGATCGTGTTGAAATGATTAGAGATGATAGATTAATAGAGAGAGAATTGGGTGAATATGAGGGAAGACCTCGTGAAGAATATAATGCGTATAAATACTGGGATTATGATTTAAATTGTGATAGTCGTGGAGTAGAACCAGTTCAAGATGTTTTTAAAAGATGCAAATCATTTCTTGATTATATAAGTGAAAAACATAAAGATGAAAGTATTTTAATAGTTACTCATGGTTCTCCTTATAGAGCTTTAAGATTTTTAATAAAAGGTACTCCTTTGAAAGGACATTTATTGGATACTGATATTCCAAATTTAATGATTGAAGAATTTGAATATAATAAAATTTAAAAATTTATAAAAAAAAATCACTAGTTTAACTAGTGGTTTTTTATTACTTATTGTAGAATTCAACGATTAATGCTTCATTGATATCAGCATTTAATTCATTTCTTTCTGGTAATCTAACGTATGTAGCTTCTTTTTTGTTTTCATCATAAGTAATGAATTCAACTCTTTTTGTTACTTTAGCTAATGCTTCTTCAACAACTTTTAAGTTCTTGTCATCTTCTTTTAATGAAATAACATCACCTGGTACACATCTGTATGATGGAATATCAACTTTCTTTCCATTTACTGTTACGTGTGCATGGTTAACTAATTGTCTTGCTCCACGACGAGTGTTTGCAAAACCTGCACGGTAAACTAAGTTATCTAATCTTGATTCTAATAATCTTAGGAAGTTAGTACCTTGAATACCTTTCATTTTTTCAGCTTCTTTGAAAGTCTTCTTGAATTGTCTTTCGTTAACTCCATACATAAATCTTACTTTTTGCTTTTCTTTTAATTGATTACCATAATCTGATAATTTACCTTTACGGTCATTACCATGTTGTCCTGGACCATATGGACGACGAGCTAATTCTTTACCAGTTTCACTGATTGAGAATCCAACACGACGTGCTTGTTTGTAACTTGAACCAGTATATCTTGACATAATATCTCTCCTTTCATATTTACAAATCTTGAATTGTTTAGTCATATCTTAGGGAGTTTTTCTTATTCTTTCGCGTAAACAGCAATAGTTACTTGAATTTATGAAAAACACTTTAAAATATTCTAAACATGCTGTTTCAAGGAATTTGCAGTTTTAATTATATGATAAAAACATTGATAAGTCAAGGAATTGTTACTATATAGGATAATTATTATTGAATATTTTCTAAAATTGTAGAAATATGTGATATTTTTGTGATAAAATAAGTTTGTTAGAATAGAGGTGTATGTATGCAAGGACAATATCTTATTTTAGGTTCAGCAGTTGTTATTGCTCTAATCATTGTTATTGTTATATTGCACTTTGTTAAAAAGATTGAAATGAAATATTATCGCGGTAAAGTAAAAAATCTTGAAATACAGCGTAATATGGTCGCTTCTACTCCTGTTTTGGTTGAACTTTCAAAAGTTGAACCAATTATTAAAAATGATAAAATGGAAGAGAAGTATAACGAGTGGCAAACTAAGTTTAATGATATAAGAGAAAGACGTTTAACAGTTATAGATGATATGTTGATTGATTTAGACGTTTACATAGATAAAAGAGATTATAAGTCATGTGGTTATAAAATTGCTATGACGGAAATAGAAATTTATAAGGTAAGAGAATCTGCTGAGCATTTGCTTGATGAGATTAAAGATATTACTTTAAGTGAAGAAAAATATAGAAGTATAGTAATTAAATTAAAGAGTAAGTATAGAAAATTAAATAATGAATTTCAAAATCATGCTGAGTCATATGATTTTATGCAAGATGCTGTTCAATTACAATTAGAAAATATTGAAAGACGATTTATGGATTTTGAAAAAGTAATGGAATCAAATGATTATAATGAAGTTGTTCATATTTGTAAGGCACTTGATGCGATGATTGAACATATGGAAATAATTGTTAATGAGTTACCTGATGTTCTTCTTATGTGTAATGTAGTTATTCCTAATAGAATGAAAGAGATTGAAAATACTTATAATGATATGAAGTCTCAAGGATATGTACTTGATTATTTGAATATTGAATATAACATTAATGAATCAAAAAAGAATATTGAGAGAATTCTTGATAAAGTGAAGGTAATTAATCTTGAAGGTTCTATGTTTGATTTGAAGACAATGCTAGAGTATTATGATTCTTTGTTTATTGATTTTGAAAAAGAAGTTTTAAGCAGAAAAGTTTATGAAGAGGAATTAGATGCTTTTACTAAGAGACTTGAAAAGACTAATAAACTAGTAAGTGATGTTTATGATCAGTTGGATGATATTAAGAGTATGTATGATTTAAATGACGATGATATTAATATTATTCATGAGGTTAATAAGATTTTAGTTATAATAAATGATGATTATAAAAAAATGATTCAAAAAGATAATGCAAAGTCTACTCCTTATAGTGCATTAAATGAAGAAGTGGAAAGTTTAACTAATAGACTTAGTGTTATGGAAGAAGATTTTGATAAGGCATTGAAGTCTTTGGGTAATATGTATGATGATGAAGTTAGAGCTAGAGAACAGCTTGATGAAATTCAAGAGTTTTTGAAAACATGTAAAAATAAAATGAGAAGTTATAAGCTACCTGTTATTACTGATAATTATTTTGTTCAATTAAATGAAGCAAATGAAGCTATATTAGAAGTTATTAAGGAGCTTGAAAAGAAGCCTATAGTTATTAAGACGTTGAATACTCGTGTTGATACAGCTAGGGATTTAGTTTTAAAGTTATATAATACTACTAATGAAATGATTAAAACAGCACAACTTGCTGAGATGGCAATAGTATATGGTAATAGATATAGATTTAAATATACTGAGGTTGATGCTGGTTTAACTGATGCAGAGAAATTATTTTATAAGGGTAAGTATAAGGAATCTTTAGATACTTCTATTAAGGTAACTTCTTTGGTAGATAAAAACATTTATAGAAAGTTGTTGAGTGTATATGATGAATGAAAAAGGATTTGGAAAGTTTGAGGTTTTAACTATTATTGTGTTACTTTTAGCTATTTTTGCTTATTTAATGTATTCATTACTTGGTGGAGCTAGTAAACAAAAAATTAATGCTATGAAAGATAGTGCTGTTACATTTGGTAAAACTGTTGCTGGTGATACTAATTCTTTTCCTAATCCTGATAATATATATTTAGATGAGGCTATTGAAAATGGATTGATGAATAAGATAAAAAGTCCAGTTAGTAGAGGTTATTGTGATGGATCAGAGTCTAAGTTTACAATGATTAATGGTAGTGTACATGTTACTTTAAAGTGTGGAGATTATATAATTAATGAGGCTCCTATTGAAAATAAGGCTGATATTAAAGTTTATAAAGTTGGAAATTGGACTACTAATAAGCCTAGTGGTGATAATATTCAGGAGAAGGTTTTATATAATTGTACTGAAAATGGTAAGAATGTATTTGATGAGTATTTAGATGAATTTTATTTTGTTTATAAAACAAATGATAAATATAGTGCTTCTAATTATAATGCAAGTGATGTTAGTGAATGTAATGCAGTTTCAAAGACATTTTATAGAACAATGGTAGAGTATAATTAGTATTTAGCAAATTTAGGAGTAAAGCTCCTTTTTTTATTGTAAAATTTTTTTAATTTTGATAAAATATGTTTGCATTGGAGGGGATTAGATGAGAGTAATACTTATTAAATATGGAGAATTAAATACTAAAAAGGGAAACCGTAACTTTTTTATTAATACACTATATAATAATGTTCGAACAAAATTAAAGGATTATGATGTATCTATTAATAAGGATAGAGCTAGAATGATTATAGAATTTAATGATTGTGATTTAGATAGTATTAAAAATATAATTGATAAGGTTTTTGGGATTCATACATATCATATTGCTTATGTTTGTGATAGTGAATTGGAATCAATTAAAAAGTGTGTACTAGATGTTGTTAGAAATAGTAAGTTTTCTACTTTTAAGGTTGAAACAAAAAGATCTAATAAAAAATTCTCTGTTCATAGTGGAGAATTAAATAATATTCTTGGAGGGCTTGTTTTAAAAAATGTTGGTGAATGTAGTGTAGATGTTCATAATCCTGACATGTTATTAAAAGTTGAAATAAGAGATGAGAATACATATGTTTATCATGAGTCTTTTAAAGGGTGTGGAGGATATCCTGTTGGGACTCAACCAAAAGGATTATTAATGCTTAGTGGTGGTATTGATTCTCCGGTTAGTGGTTATATGGCAATGAAAAGAGGAGTTAGTTTAGATGCTGTTTATTTTGAAGCTATACCTCATACTAGTTTAGAAGCTCGTGAAAAAGTAATAGCTTTATGCCGAAAACTAGTTCCATATACAAATCACATTAATCTTCATGTAGTTAATTTTACCCCTATTCAGGAAGAAATTTATAAAAATTGTAGAGAAGACTATTGCATTACTATTATGAGAAGAATGATGTATAGAATAATGGATGGATTGTGTGAAAAATATAATGCTTATGCAATATTTAATGGGGAAAGTATAGGGCAAGTTGCTTCTCAAACTTTGACAAGTATGAATGTTATTAATAGTGTCACAAATAAAGTTGTAATTAGACCACTTGCATGTATGGATAAATTAGAGATTATGGATATTGCTAGAAATATAGATACATATGAAACTAGTATATTACCTTATGAAGATTGTTGCACTGTATTTGTACCAAAACATCCAGCTATTAATCCTAAGATTGATACTGCAATTAGAGAAGAAAATAAATTTAATTATCAAGAATTGATTAATAAAGCAATAGAAGATATTAATACAATTCAGATCACTAATAAGGTTGATTCTGAATTTGAAGATTTATTATAAAGTTTGTATAAAATTTGAATAATGTCACAACCTATAATTAGGAGGTGAGATTATGGCAAGACCAAAGAAAAGAACTAGTACTAAGACAACTAATAAGGTTCAAGCAATGGATAATATGAAATATGAAATTGCTAATGAATTTGGTGTTAATTTAGGAGCTGATGCTTCTAGTCGTGCTAACGGTAGTGTTGGTGGTGAAATGACTAAAAGATTAGTTCAAAATGGTAAAGGAAAATCGACTTCTAAAAAGAATAGTAGAAGTAAATAGTTTACTAAAAAGAGGAATTATACTTTAATAATTCTTCTTTTTTTTTTATAATGAATATAGGTTGGTGATTAAATGATAGATAATGGTATAGTCGATATAGAAAAGTATCTAAAAGATAAGTTTGATTATTCGTTTAATGGTGATTTAGATGAGTTTTATAATAAAAAATTTATAGAATTTGAAGGAAACGGAGTTAATGCTTTATTTTGGATAGATGATGGTATTGAAAGATATTTGTTTAAGAAAATAAAAGAATTTGAATATAATATGTGGGGAGAATTATTATCAAAAGAATTTGCTGATGAATTAGGAATAAAATGTGCAAAATATAGTCTTGCTAGTTTTGGTGATAAAGAAGGTTTTTTAACAAAATCATTTATTAAAGAAAATGATGAATTAATTCACGGGAATGAACTTATTCAAAGAGCAATAGATAACAATATTTCACAGGTAATTACTGAAAAAGCAGAGAATATTGCTAGGGAAAATAAAGGTAATGTTTCAATAACTTGTTCTAAAAAATTAAATAATTTTAAAGATATGTGTGAAATAGTCAATAAGAATCAAGAGTTTGATGAAGAAGAGAAGAAATCTATTAAGTATAATTTAGCAATACTTTTATGTTTTGATATGATTACAATGCAGCAAGATAGACATCCTAATAATTATGGATTAATAAAAAAAGATGGTAAATATACATTTTCACCTATATTCGACAATAACAGTTCTTTTGGATTAGAATATTTTGATATGAATAAAAGATGTACTGATTATTTTAGAGATATGCAGGATTATAAAAGATTAAAAAGTGAAGATTTAATAAAAAAATATAAAGGATTTAATTTATTATATAACTATAGTGGTAATAATTCTAATGTTGATTGTTTAAAGGAAATGTTAGAATCAGAAGATGTTGATTTTATATCTATTTTATCTTCTATGTGTGAGATTTGTGATGTTGATTATTTAGAAAAAACTATAAAGAAATTAGAAGATAAATATAATGTTACAATGAAAAATGATGTTTATTTTTATATAATTAATTTGTATAAAAATAATTTAAATTATATAAATAGTGAGATTAATAAGTATATGAAGGGTGATAATTATGGAGAAAATCAAAATTATAGAAGAATATAGTGATGTAGTGGAATTTTTGTTTAGTAAGAATATCGAAATAGAAAGTATTTATAGTTTTATTAGTAATAATTGTAATTTATTAAATGAGAATAGAGAAGATTTAATAGATAATTTATTTTTAATTAAAAATAATAAAAATTTATATTGTATATTACTTACAGAGTCTGATAAGTATTATTGGTCTTTATATAAGAATAAGGTATTTGAACCATTTAGATGTGTTGATGATAATAAAGATATAGTTATAGATAATTTAATGGATTTTACTTCTAGTGAGAAAGTCAAAATTGTTTATCCTGATATATTGGATTTACCTTTAAACAAACGTATTAAAAGATTAAATAAATGTGGTATAAATACTAGGGGGTATCATTTTGAATAGTATTGACAAATTAGTACTATTCTGATATTTTAAATTTTAGAAAAAGGAGATGCAAAATGAAGTTTTTATGTGTAAATGCAGGTAGTAGTTCTTTAAAATTTCAATTAGTTGAAATGCCTGAAGAGAAAGTTATTATTAGTGGTTATATTGAAAAAATAGGTGCTAAAGATAGTTTTTGGAATACTAAAGTTAATGGTAAAAAAATTAAAGGAGAAAAGGCATTAAAGAATCATGCTGAGGCTGTTCAAGTAATGTTAGATGAATTGCTTGATAAGGGTGCAGTTGAATCTTTAGATGAAATTAAAGGTGTAGGACATAGAGTTTTACATGGTGGAGAAATTTATAAAGATTCTGTTTTAATTACAGATGAAGTAATTAAAAATATTGAAAGTTTAAGTAAATTAGGACCTCTTCATATTCCTGGAAATTTAACTGGAATTAGAGCAATGAGAGAAGCTTTACCAAATGTTCCTAATGTTGCTGTTTTTGATACTGCTTTCCATCAAACAATGCCAAAGGCTAATTACATGTATCCAGTTCCTTATGAATGGTATGAAAAGTATGGAGTAAGAAAATATGGTTTCCATGGAACAAGTCATAAGTATATTACTGGTGAAATGCAAGAAAGACTTGTTAAGAAAGATGTTAATTTAATTATTTGCCATGTTGGTAGTGGGGCTAGTATTAGTGCTGTAAAAGATGGTAAATGTTTTGATACAACAATGGGTCTTACTCCACTTGATGGTTTAATGATGGGTACTCGTTGTGGAGCTGTTGATCCTTCTATTATTAAATATGTTTCAGAAGAGTCTGGAATGAGTGTTCAAGAGATTGATGATGCAATGAATAAGAAGAGTGGATTACTTGGTATTTGTGGATTTAATGATAATAGAGATGTTGAACATGCTATTGTTGATGGAGATGCAAAAGCAAGACTTGCTCTTGATATGTATGTTGATAGAATTGTTCGTTATATTGCACAATACTATGTTGAATTAGATGGAGATGTTGATGCAATTGTTATGACTGCAGGAGTTCTTGAAAATGGTTCTGAAACTAGAGCAGATATTGTTAATAAGCTTTCTTGTTTAGGATTAAAGTTAGATGCAGATGTTAATGATACAATTGCTGGATTTAAAGATGTAAATGAAGGAATTATAACTACTGATGATTCTAGTGTTCCAGTTTATGTTCTTCCAACTAATGAAGAAATAATGATTATTAAAGATACATATGAATTATGTAAGTAATTGGAGATTGGCTTAGCCAGTCTTTTTTCTTTCTTTAATTTATATCTTGTAGTATAATATTAATAGATTTGTAGAAAGAGGTAGTATTTTTATGAAAATTATGGCAATTAATGCGTTAAATAATTCACTTGAATATACTTTGTATGATGTTCCAGATAATAATATTATAGCTAATGGTAATATTAGTCGTATAGGTCTTGAAGAAAGTTTTTTTTCTATAAAGTTTAATTCTGAAAAAATAACTGAGGCTGTTGAAATAAATGATTTTGTCCAAGCTGTAAGAGTTTTATTTGATAAGCTTATTACGCTTAATGTTATTAAATCTGCAGATGAAATTAAGGGTATTGGACATAGAGTTGTTCATGGAGGTTCAATTTATTCAACAAGTACTTTTATAAATGATAAGGTAATAGATGATGTTGAATCATTGAGTGATCTTGCACCTTTATATAATAGTAATGAGGCAAAAGTTATGAGAGCATTTAGAGAAGTTGTTCCTAATATAATGATGGTTGCTGTTTTTGATACTGCTTTTTATCAGACTATTAAGGAAGAGGATTATTTATATCCGGTTCCATATGATTGGTATGTTAATTATGGTGTAAGAAAGTATGGTTTTTATGGAACGAGTCATAAGTATGTGTGTGATGTTGTTAGAAAGCAGTTAAATAGAGATGATTTTAAACTTATTAGTTGTCATTTGGGTAATGGGGGTTCTGTTACTGCTATTGATAGTATGAAGGCTGTTGATACTAGTACTGGTTTTACACCTTTGTCTGGTGTTATGATGGGAACTAGGTCTGGGGACATAGATCCTTCAATTATTCCGTATGTAATGGAGCATGAAGGAAAAAATGTTGGAGAAGTAATTGAAGATTTAAATCAGAATAGTGGATTGCTTGGTCTTAGTAAATGTAGTAGTGATATGCGTGATATAATTGAGGCTTGTGATAATGGTGATAATAGAGCATTGGTTGCTAAAAATAAGTTTGTAAGAAGAGTAGTTGACTATATTGCACAATACTATGCTTTGCTTGGTGGAGTTGATGTTATTGCCTTTACTGCTGGAATAGGTGAAAACAGTGTTTCTGTTAGAAGAGAAATTTGTGAAAGACTTTCTTGTTTTGGTGTAAAGATAGATTTAGATTTAAATACAAAGCGTGGTGAGTTAGTTAAGATCAGTACTGATGATTCTTCAGTAGATGTTTATATAATTCCAACTGATGAAGAGTTAATGATTGCAAATGAAGCGTATAAGTTGATTGTGAATAGATAGGAAATGATTTATGTATAACGAAATAGTAAATAAAATTAAAGAGTATGATAACATAGTTATAACAAGACATGTTGGAGTGGATCCTGATGCATTATGTAGTCAATTAGCACTTAGAGATTCAATTAAATTAACATATCCAGAAAAGAAAGTTTTAGCTATAGGTACTGGTAGTCAAAAATTTGCACATTTTGGAAGACTTGATAAGTATGAAAAGTTGGATAATGCATTACTTATTGTTTGTGATACTCCAGATAAAAAACGTGTTGATACAGCAGTTTTGGATGATTATTCTTATATTATTAAGATTGATCACCATCCTTTTATTGAATCTTTCGGTGGCTTAGAAGTAATTGAGGATGATAAGACTTCTGCTTGTGAAATTATAATGAAGATAATCGAGGATACTGAGTTAAAGTGTAGTAAGGAAATTGCTGAACTTCTTTATATGGGACTTGTATCAGATTCTAATAGATTTTTATTTAATAGTGCGACTAGTAATACATTTCAAAGAGTGGCAAATTATTTAAGAGATTATGATTTTGATTTAAGTAGTATTTATAATAAACTTTATTTAAGACCACTTTCTGAGGTTAGATTAGAAGGATATATTTCTTTAAATATGAAAGTTACTGAAAATAAACTTGGGTATGTCATTATTACAAATGATGTAATTAATGAGTATGGAGTTGATAGTGCTTCTGCAGGTAATATGGTAAATGATTTTAATTATATTAAGGAAATACTTGTTTGGGCAACTATTACTGAAGATGTAAAGAATAATCAATATAGAATATCAATTAGGTCTCGTGGTCCAGAAATAAATAAGATTGCTGAAAGACATAATGGTGGAGGTCATAAGATGGCAAGTGGTGTTAAATGTAAGTCTTTAGATGAAGCACTAAGTGTTATGAGAGATTTAGATAGCGAGTTAAAGATATATAATGAAGAAATAGAGGAGATATAGTATGGTAATAAAAGAAGCTAATTTAGATGTAATGGCTACTAGAAGAAGTCAATATCCTGATGAGAATAAACCAGAGTTTTTACTTGTTGGTAGAAGTAATGTTGGGAAAAGTAGTTTTATAAATTCAATTTTATCTCGAAAAAATTTGGCTTATACTTCTTCAAAGCCAGGAAAAACACAAACTCTTAATTTTTATGGTGTAAACAATGACTTTTATTTGATTGATGTTCCTGGATATGGGTATGCCAGTGTTGATAAAAAAACACAAGCAAAATTTGGTATGATGATTGAAGAATACTTGGAAAAACGCGAACAATTAAAAAGAGTCTTTATGTTAATTGACTTTAGAATTAAGCCAACTGAAGATGATTTACTTATGTATAATTTTCTAAAGTACTACAATTTGCCTGTAACTGTTATTGCGACTAAGGCTGATAAAGTTGGTGGTAGTAAGAAAAATAAGAATCTTAAGATGATTATGGATACTTTAGATTTGGTTATTGGAGATGATTTAGTTGTTTTTTCTAGTGTTACACGTCTTGGTGTAAAAGAAGTTATAGGAAAAATTGAAGATTTAGTTTATGGGGAAAAATAGAAGCATATATTTATATTAGGTGAATATATGAAAATTGAATTTATTTCTTCTGATAATATGAAAATATATGTTTATGAACAGATTGATGACAGTATTGATATTAGAGATGCTGTAAAGAATATAATTAATGGATTAAAACATGAATTAAAATTGTGTGGTTATTATAGCGTATATGTTTATTATCGAAGTATAGGGTTATTTTTAAATCTAATAAAAATAGATGATGGTTTATATAAAGATTCTATTGATTTAAAGATAATTTTAAATGATGATAATGAGGTTTATTATATGACTAATAATTATTCTATTATTGAAAAATTAAGTAATATTAGGTATGTTGATGGGAATTTTTATTGCATAGTTGATGATTATTTTGATGATATACTTAATAAGGTTGAATTTGGTAAATTTATATTTGGTTATGGTACTAATGATTTAATTAAGAATAGTATTGTAATATAAGTAGGTGATACTGTGAGTAGTAGACAAAAGTTTTTATTAATATTTGGTTTTATTATTTTGAATATGTTTATGTTAGTTAGTTTTTTAGTTATTAGAGATGCTACTATGGAAAATGAATTAAAGAATGAAATGGAAGATATTCAAAAACTTGATATTACTAAAGATGATTTTAATACTAAGATTAAAACTAGAGGAAAATATGCGATAGTTGAAAAGGCAATGAAGGGATATTTAAATGATTGTTCTCTAGAAATACAGGATATTTCTAAGATTATTAATGATGATAAATTGATTAAGATATTATCATATGATAATTATTCTAATGATGGACCTTCATTTACGACATCGCTTGAGTATTTAAATAATTCTAAAGATAATTTTAATGATAAAATTGATTCTGTTATTAATAAGATGGATAGTGATTCTGTTAAGAACTACATTTATGAAAAGACGGATGACTCTTATTATGTTTCTTTATATAATGATTTAATGTTAAGTAAAGCGATGAAAAGTAAGTTTAGTGATACTAAAGTTTTATTAGAGGATACTAAGACTAGATTTAATAATATTTTAGATACAAGTATTGAGGTTTTGAATTTTTTAGTATTATATAAAGATTCTTGGATACTTGAAGATAATCAAATTAAATTTCAAAATGATAATTTATATAATTATTATAATGAATTGATAAGTAAGGTTAATACTAGTAGAAGTTAATTATTACATGAAAAAAATGAATCTTTTTGGATTCATTTTTTATATTACTATGGTAATTACATTATTTGAGCCTTTGTTTACTACTTTTGTTAGAGTGTTTTGTAGTTTAAAACGGATATTATCTGGCATAAGATTTATTTTTGATTGAATTCCTTCTTGAACTATTGAGTCTAAGCTTCTTCCAAATATTTCGCTTCTCCAAATTTCGTTTTTATCTTTTTCTTGATCTTTTGTTAAGTAATCAATTAATTCTTTACATTGAACTTCACTTCCTATTATTGGTTCAAATGTTGATTCGACATCTACTTTTATCATGTGTATTGATGGGGCAACTGCTTTTAGTTTTACACCATATCTTGGACCTTGCTTAATTATTTCTGGATTGTCTAATTTCATGTCTTCAATGGATGGAGTTGCGATGCCATATCCTGTTTGTTTAACCATATTTAGGGCATATTTTATTTGATCATATTCTTTTTTCGCAACGTTATATTCTTGAAATAACGCTAATAAGTCTGCTTTACTTTTTATATCTTTATCTATTAGTTCATTAAGTGTTTCATTATATAGTTTCATTGGGGCTGTTATATTTACGGTTATGATTCCAGTAGATGTATTTATATCTGATAAGTAACATTTTTCTATGTATTCATTTTCTAAGAAGTGTTCTGTTATTTTTTCAACATCTCTAATTTTATCTATTTCTACTACACTTTCACGAATTGAATTAATATATGATTTTTTAATTTTATTATCTGGATTTAATATACTTATCCATTCTGGAATATTTATTTTTACTTCTAAGACTGGGAATTCATATAATGCTTCTCTTAAAATGTTATACATATCTTTTTCGTTCATTGCTTCTACATTAATTGGAAGTACTGGGACATTATGTGTTTCTCTTATTGTTTTAGCAATTTTTTCTGTATCTGGATGTGTTGGGTGTGTTGAATTTAGAACAACTATAAATGGTTTCCCTATACTTTTTAATTCGGTAATTACTCTTGTTTCCGCTTCAATGTAATCGTTTCTTTCAAAGTCTCCAATTGATGCATCTGTTGTGACAACTATACCAATCGTTGAATGTTCTTTAATTACTTTTTCAGTTCCTATTTCTGCTGCTTCTGTAAATGGGATTTCTTCGTTGTACCATGGTGTTTTTACCATTCTTGGACCATTTTCATCTGTTGCGCCGATTGCATTGTTTATCATGTAACCAACACAATCTATTAATTTTATATGGCAATTTATATCATCGATTTTTATATTTGCAGTATTATTTGGTACAAATTTTGGTTCAGTTGTCATTATTGTTTTTCCCGCAGCACTTTGTGGGATTTCATCTAATGCTCTTTTTCTTTCGTATTCATCTTCAATATTAGGGACTATTAAGGTTTCTACCACTCTTTTTATAAATGTAGATTTACCTGTTCTTACTCCACCTACAACTCCTAGGTAGATATCTCCGCCACTTCTTTGGGCAATATTTTTTATTATTTCATATTTTTCCATAGCATTCTCCTTATACTAGTAAAAATATATTCTTTATTTAAAAAAAAAGAACAATATTGTTGATATTGTTTCTATTTTTCTTTTAATAATTTGTTTATTTTATTTGAAGCATCATTTACAGTATCCATTGCTGGTGTCATAATCCAGGCTTCTTGTGTTCCTAAATGACCAACTCCTATACTATCTGTACCATCTACACTTTGTTCAATTATTTCAAAGTTAGGATCTTCAAGTACTTTTTTTATTAGATTTTTTACGACTTTATCATTCATATCTGTTGTATATAATCCATCAAATGATTTTAATATTTCATCATAATTTTTTAGTGATGATGTTGATGCGATTTTCTTCGCTATTGTTATTAATATTTGTCTACAGTTTTTTTGTCTATATCTATCTCTTCCTGGAAGTGCCATTCTTTCTCTGGCAATTGTAAGTATTTCTGTACCATTATATTTTTTACAACCTTTAGTTACATGTAGTTTTTTACCAGTACTGTCATTGTATGTATCTGTAACAAGTGCATGTGTTGTTGTGAATTCATAGTCTGAACAAAAATCTATACCATCTAGTGTATCAACTATGTTTACTAAACTATTTGTATTTAGGTTTATTGTGTAATCTATTTTTGTGTTAAATAATTGTTCAAGAGCTTCTTTTGAAACCTCTGAATCTAATGATCCTAGACACATTAATGTATCTTTCATTTTGTATGCTGGTACATCAATATAATAATCTCTTGGAATTGATGTCAATATTACTTTTTTAGTTTTTAAATTAACTGTTGCGATTAAATTATAATCACGCATTATACCAGTAAAATCAAGTCCATTAATATAAATATTAAATGTATCTTTTATTTTGTCATTTCTTTTTATTTTTTCAGATACTTCAAATTCTTTAATTATTTTATAATTATCTCTTGAATATAAATTCGTAGAATCCATTAAGTAATCATAATTAGCACTTGCAATTACGAAGTATCCATTTTCATTGTTTACATATTCCATAGATTTAGATGCTGTATCACTTGCTTCAAAATTATAATTTCCAAGTGAGTTTAGTGCTTTATTTATTGAACGACTATATTTGTAGTATTCAATTTTCTTTTCTTTATCTATGTTTTTTATATTGTCTATATTATCATTTTTACTTGCTAGAACATAGTATTTTGTTGTAATTTTATATGTTTTATATTTCAAATTATCTGAAATGTATTTGTTTGTTTTACTTAAATAGTAATATCCAAATATATTTCCAATAGTGCTTATTATATATATAATAATTCCTATTATGATTAGTGCTTTTTTCTTTAGGTTATATAGAACAAAACCTAATAAATATAAAACTATTTCTGTTATTAATATTGGAATTAGATATTTAGTTGGTAGTATGTTTAGTTTTAGTATTTCATATGTTGTGAATAGTACTATTATTAGTACTATAATGCTTAATATATTTTTTATTAATTTCTTTTTCATTTAATTCACCTCGATAAACATGGTTAATTATAATCCAAAAATGGTATTATTTCAAGTAATCAAGGTTTATTACTATGGTGTTGTCTTTAGTTTCTATTAATTTATTTGTTTTATTATCTTCTAAATATTTTGCTTTATTTTCATCAATATAGTTTATATTTATTCCATAGTATTCTTTACAAAATTTAGTTAAACCTAGTTTTCTTAAATTATACTCTTTCCAGAAAATACTATCATCACTTATAAATCCATAATTTAATTTACTTATATTGTCTTTTTGTTTTGGAGCTTTTCCAATGATTGCATATGATTTATCTAAATCATTAATATTTTCTTTTATTGCAGTACTTATTACTAAGTTATATTTATTGAAAGTATTTTCTAATGTTAGATATGTAGATTGTGTCTGTATTATATTATTTCTAAAAAGTAGAATAAGTATTAATAATGAAATATTTTTTTTGCTGTTTTCTATAAGTAATATCATAATGATTGGTATTAATAGGTAAGATGATGCCATTAATAACTGGAGTTTTGTATCACATATTACGAATATTACACTGTTTAAAGCGATTGGTATTAATAGTATTATTAATAAAATAAGTAATTTATTGATTGTGGAAAGTTTATTTTTAACAGTTTTATAAATTAATTCTATTAGTATTGTGATAATAATTAATAAGTTAATTATGTCATTATGAATAAATGTATTTTTGATTATATTGTTTGTGAAATAGAATTGATAGAAGAGTTTATAAGAATCTATCATTTTTTGTGGTATATTTAATAGTATTTTTATGTCAATACTGTTTGCATTACTATAATTTGACATATTAATATGGAATACTTGTAGTGATAATTTCATTATTATAAAATAGATTATTATTCCAAGCATTATTACTAATAGATATTTTACAGTATCTTTTATATCTTTTTTGTTAAGTATTTCAAACAATAGGTAAACTATAAATAGTGTTACTATTAGGGATAAGTAAGCTTGGTACATTGATAGGGCAATTACTATTAGTGTTGTTGGGAATAGTATTTTTAAATACTTATTTTTTATATTTTTATATAAATAAATTGCGAGTGTACTTGAAAGTAATGCAAGTGTGTATCCAATTGAACAATAGTTAAATAGAAGTGTTGCGGATGTTATTGGATTTAATGTAATTATTAAAACAATTAATATTATTTTTATTTTGTCTTTAACTTTGAATAGATCTATTATTAAGACTACAGTTATTGAAATTAATATGTAACTTATTATTAAATCAATATGTGGAATTGTTATGAATGATTTAATTATTCCAACTATATATAGTCCAAATCTTCCAAGTGATATTTCCCATGAATAACCATTATAAAAGTAATTATTTAATAATATATCTGCTGATATAATATTTTTTGTCATTAATGGAAGATGTATTAAAAATAATAAGATAAATGTAAATATTATTATTGATTGATTTTTTTTATTTAATAGTTTTTTCATGTTATCACCAGCCAAGTTTAGTCTAGCATAAATAAATTTGAAAATAAAGGGTCTCTATGATATGATTTATTGTATAAAGAAGTGATATTATGAGTAGATTTATTAAGATATGTGAATATGTATTATTTGTACTATTCTTTGTACTTTTATTTTTTATGAGTAATAAATTATCTGCTTTTATGATTATTCCTTTAATTGTTGCTATTTATTTTTTTATTAAGAAGGTAAAGATTAAGCATTTTGGGATTTTCATATTTTTAGTAGCTTTAATTGTTAGAATTATTAGTGTTCTTGTTTTAAAAGTAGATATTTGTGATGATTTTAAAACGATGTATATGGCTAGTAGAGATTTGATTAATGGAAATTTATCTTTTCTTAACAATAGTTATTTTGTTTATTTTTCCTATCAATTAGGTCATGTTGTATATCAAGCACTTTTATTAAAAATAATTAATAGTGTGATGTTTTTAAAAATAATTAATTGTATTATTACTTCGTTTACTGTACTTTTTATTTATTTAATAACTAGAAAAATATTTAGTGAAAATATTAGTAGGTTCGTAACTTTTTCTTACTTATTTTATTTATATCCATTATATTTAAATTCTGTTCTAACCAATCAGTTATTGCCTGCTTTACTAGTTCTTATTGTTATTTATTTATTAGTTAGTAAGGAATTGAATTATAAGCTTATTTTTATCTGTTCTTTAATTCTTGCTTTTTCTAATATATTTAGGACTGAGAGTATTGTTATTATTATTGGTATAATTCTTTATATTATTTGTAAGTTTAAGAAAGAAAATATAAAGAGAAATAGTTTGTTAATTGTAAGTTTAGTAGGAAGTTATTTTATTTTTACTTTTATTATTAGTTTTTTATTTAGCATTTCGTCAATAAATACAAATCTAAGTAATAATAGTGGGTTGTGGAAATTTTATTGTGGATTGAATTATGAAACTAATGGGATATATAATATAGATGATGATAATAGATTTTTTAATAGTAATGATAAAAATAAATTACTTATTGATAGAATTACCAATAATTCTTTGAAGTTACCAGTGTTGTTTTTAAAGAAAGAAGTAATATTATGGACACAAACAAATTATGATTTACGTATTAATAATATTAATGGTAATTTGTTTAATTTATTATTATTGTTTAATCAGGGCTTTTTAAATTTTATATTAATTTTATTTGTTATTAGTTTGTATCCTAGAAAAAATAGTGAAACTGATGATAAGTCATTGCTTATTAAGATATTAATTGGAGTTTATTATTTTGTTTATATGTTTATTGAAATTTCTCCAAGATATGCTTATATTTTAGATATATTTATATTCTTAATTATTGGTCTTGGAATTGAGAGAATAGTTAGTTTTATAAAAAAAAGAACTTAATTTTAACTAAGTTCTATTGTTCCACCTTTTTTTGATAATATTTTTATTATTTCGGCAGAAGTTTTATTTTCATTCAATGTTCTAATTTCTGATACTTTTTTTTCAACTTCATTAAAATATATTTTTTTGAAATTTAATGATAAGTAAATATTTATTACCAATGATATGAAAGTATTTAGAGGTGAATAAATATTTTGAAGGATAAATTCTAAGAATATTATTATAAATGCTTTAAAGTATAATTTTCTATATATTAAATAAAGGGGTCCAAATAATAATGCGAAGATATTAAATTGTTCATTTTTTAGTTGATTATAGTATGAACCAACATATGCTTTTATGTAATCTTCATCACTGTTTATTGTTTCATTACTCATATTACTATATTCATAACTATAGTTATATTGATCATTGTGGCTTATATTATGTTTATTTTTTGTTGTATTACTGTATTTTCTACTATAGTTATCTTGCGATTCATGACTTTCGTTATGATCGTTTTTGTTTATATTTTCATCTTTTTCTTCGGTTATTTCAATATTTTTTGTATCTTCTACAATTTTATCTTCTAGTTCTTTTATGTCACTTTTATAATTAAATGTAGAAATATTTGAAAATTTATTTATGTGAGAAAAATTATAATTTTTTTTCTTTTTATTTAACTCTTCACCACATCTTGGACAAAACTTTTTAGAATCTTGTATATCACTATGACATTTTGGACAAAACATATTAATTCCTAATTAGCCTTTAATGGCTTTATTTCTTTATTGATAATAGTAGAATTTGTCTTTTCTAAAATTTTATTAAGTTCATCTTCAGTTACTTCAATATAGATTACTTTATTTACTCTTATTTTTTTCTTATTTGTTTTTTGTAGTTTTAAAGATTCTAATATACTTTCTTCAATAAATAAAACATTATTATAATTACAAACAATAAATTCATTTTTTTTAGGTGTAGTAGTTTCATTATATTTATAAACAGTTACTATTACAAATTTCTTATTTAAAGTTTTTTCAAGCTCTTGAGTTGTTGTTTTAAAGCATACTTTATTCATTATTTCTTTAGTATCATTACTAAGGTTTATGTTTTCTGTTAGATATAATTCATTTGTATTTGCTAGATGGTAAACTATAATTATATTTTTTTCTTTTTCTCTATTTGTTATTTTATTTTCTATACCTTTGATATTTGCTTGTTCTTCAATTTTTTTTAAGTCTTTGTAATGTATTGAGTAACAGTTTTTATTATTAATTATTTTTGGTGTACCTTCAATTTCTATATTTAATTTTCTTGATAATTCTAATATTTCTCTTGATATATATATTATGTTATTTTGTTCATCATAATAGTATTCAAATTCATTCATATGTATCTTCCTTTCTATTCTTTTATAATTATAATATAAAAAAGACTAAATATATAGTCTTTTAAAACATTTTATCTATGTTTTTTGGTACTTTATCATTTACTATAGCTTCTATTATTTTATCTTCTTTTTCTTTTGTGATTTCTTTTCCTGTTATTTTACATAAGTCATTTATTACTTCACGAATAGTTTTTTCATCTTTCATATTATTATTTTTTAATTTTTCTGCGAGAGAGAGTATTGTTTCTTTTTTTACGTTTGTTTTCTTTTCAATTTTGTTGAATAAGTTATCTTTAAACATAAAACCTCCTACATAATTATATGTAAGAGATCTTATTTAATTTCTTCTTTGTTTTCTAATTTTTTCACACATTTTTGTAAATTCATCTAGGGAGATTAAGCCATGATTTAGTCTGTCTTGTAGCATAGCAAAGCTTTTATCAGCCATTTGGTCTTTATTATTTGTGTTTTGAAAGTTAAGTGCATTTCTATCAACCATTGTTGGATTTACTTTGTTTCTTGTGTTTTCTGAATTTGTTTTTATATTATTTAATTTATGATTAAATTGATTTTGATTAAAATTAGTATTATTTCCTATTATCATATGTCGTCTCCATTTCTATTTTTAAATTGTAGAGTTATTGGAGTTCCTTCAAAATCAAAGTTTTCTCTTATTTTATTTTCAAGGTATCTTTCATATGAGAAATGTACTAGTCCTTTATTATTTACTCTAAATGTAAATTTAGGTGGCTCTATACCAGTTTGTGATGTGAAATATATTTTTAAACGTTTTCCTTTATATGAAGGTGGTAGGTTTAATTGGTATGCATCTTGTATTACTTCATTTAGGATAGATGTTTTTACTTCTCGTTTGATATTTTCTTTTACTTTTATTATTTCAGGCATTAATGTATGTATTCTTTTCTTTGTAAGTGCTGATATAAATACAATTGGTGCATATGGTGCAAATTGGAATTCTGCACGCATTAATTTTTCATATTCATTAATTGTTGTGTCTTTTACAGTATCCCATTTATTTACTGCGAATATTAGTCCTTTTCCACGTTCTATTGCATATCCTGCGATATGTTTATCATGTTCTTTTATACCTTCTTCTGCATTGATTACAACTACACATATATCTGATCTATCTATTGCTTTCATTGATCTAAATAATGAGTATTTTTCAACTGATTCAAACACTTTTCCTTTTTTTCTCATCCCAGCTGTATCTATCATAATAAATTCTTCATTATTATATTTTAATACTGAGTCAATTGAATCTCTAGTTGTACCGGCTATGTTTGATACAACAACTCTTTCTTCATTAAGTAGTGCATTTGTTAAGGAACTTTTTCCAACATTTGGTCTACCAATAAATGAAAATTTGATTCTTGTGTCTTCTTTTTCTTCAACTTCTTTAAAGTTCATTGTGATAGCTTCCATTAATTCAATATAACCAGTGTTGTGAATACTACTTATTGGAATATATGTATCAAATCCTAATTCGTAAAAATCATATATATTTTCTTGAGCAGTTTTAACATCAACTTTATTTATTGCGACGATTATTTTTTTATTTGATTTTCTAAGTAAATCTCTTACTACTAAATCGTTTGCTGTTAATCCTTCTTTTCCATCTACTATAAATACAACAACATCGGCTTCTTCAATTGCAATTTCTGCCTGCATTTTTATTTCTGTATTAAAATCCATTTTACTTACATCAATTCCACCTGTATCTATTAAGTAAAACTTCTTCTTATTATATTTTGCTTCTTGATAAATTCTATCTCTTGTAACTCCTGGTAAATCTTCAATTATTGAAACTTGTTTACCTACTATCTTATTAAATAGTGTACTTTTTCCAACATTTGGTCTACCAACTAAGGCTACTGTAGGTAATTTCATAAGTATCCCCTCCAATTCCACAATATTATAGCATATCAAGTTAGTTTTGTGAAGATTTGAAGAAAAATTATTACTTTAAGAAGTAAATGCAATTTTATTTTTTTGTATTTTTAAAGTTGCAT